>Ga0315542_1000423_pt1 | contig 26355 bp, 26 predicted proteins | sample SalMarSW160120MG_FD_202541 | JGI IMG/M metagenome (GOLD analysis project Ga0315542, IMG submission 202541) | Salt marsh sediment microbial communities from the Plum Island Ecosystem LTER, Massachusetts, United States - Salt Marsh Sediment SW1601-20 ... | reverse complement strand
CAGAAAACGCCGTATTGCTTACGTTTCTTGTCTTGTGGCATCGCGACCTTGTAATTATTATCGAACCATGCACTCCAAGCTCCGGAAATTTGTGACTGCGCAACACCTTGAAGTGCATAAATTACAACAAGGAAGAGGAAAGGAGTACTGGAGGTCACCAGTGACACCATAAAGAAGGTGACACCATAGAGCATGTTACCGATAGCAATGACCCATCTTTGACCGATAGCATCACCTAATGCTCCACTGGGATAGTCCAATAGTGTTTGAGTGACCATTTGTACAGTGAGTAGAATTCCTAAGAAACCTAGGCCTTCAATGAAACCGCCTGCACCACCAAGTGCCTCAGCAACGAATATAGTGTAGAAGGTTGAACTCAAGGTGAAGATGATACTTGCCGAGGGTAGAAGAAGCATCAAGACTTTTCCGAGGTGAATTGCTTTATCATCTGCTTCTGTGAAGCCCATGAAGCCGGAAGTTCTGCTCATCGTGTGGTCATCTCCCTTGAATAACTGAAACGAAGGAAGCATATTTCCTATATAATGGGGAGCCACTAGAAAGGGACACATCAAGAGGTCACCTAATGTGACTATTTTCTTAACAATGTTAAGTCAAGATATTTAATCTTAAAGAGTATAGTATCTAAACACATAGTACAACACACTTTCCATTGTTCTTATTATTGGTCTAGTTGCAGTTACCGTTAGTGTATCAGTTGTAGTCCTTCACAAAATCATAAAGAACAGGCCAAAAACGATTAGACGATCTAGATTCGAAAGAGGAAAAGTGGAATAAATCAAATCAGAGCATAACCACGACAACTGCAATCACTAGAGATAGAATCGCCATACCAATAGTCCCATACACATGTCCCTTTGTATGTTCTATTCGAAAGTCTTTGTAAGCGGTTTCTTTCATACTCTCAGTTCCTGGAATGATAACCCAATCGGGAGTCCAAGTTCCAACAATAATCATGTCCAGAAGAAGGTAATCTGCAAGATTACCAATCATCAAAACTCCGAAAGAATTCAGAAATGCATCCAGCAATGAAATTGCTCCCCCCGAAACGCTTTCAAAAATTAGAGTAGATACTAGTGGGTAGACAAGCATCAGAAAAATGAATGGAAGGCCAGTAACTAAAGCGATTCTTCGTTCTTTTTCCGTCTGTGGTTCAACAGCTTCCGTGATCACTTTTGGATAGTCACTAAACGCCCATATTCGTGGACTGAGAAACCTCATTATTGGTAGAAGGTAAAGAATGAGAAGTAGACCTGCTAATGAACCGTGAAGTAAGATATTCTCAAGCAATCCCATGGACAAACCTCAAATGTTCTCCTCACTTTGCCTATATAAGTTAGACGAAGCTAATTCTACCGATGTTGTTTAGTATCTAAACACATACAAACATTAAAGTGTTTAGTACCTATACACTACTATAGATGAAGAATTAGATACCTAGGCTAACTACGGCTCATGATCGAGACCATTTTATCTAGAAAATTGGAGATAGCTTGTTTTTCCTTTGCTGAAAGAGTCTGAATATATCGTCGGTACTTTCCCTCTATGGATTTCTTATTCTTATTGAGCTGAATCATTAACTGCTCACCAGAATCTGTGAATTGAACACGTAATTCGTTCTTCTTCTCTGGAAACATCTCCTTACTAATGATACCCTTCTTCTGCAATCGAGAGAGAGTCTGCGAGATTGCCCCCTTGGTCAACCCCATTTCCTTAGCAATCGCAGTGATGTTCGTGTCTTGAACGTGATATAGAAACATCAATAGCTGTAATTCAGAGGGATGCAATTTTTCCCCTTGGTGAGTGACAACCCTCTTCTTGTCTAAGGAAACGAGTGTAGCGATACTATCTAGTATCTTTGCAACGAGTTCTCTATCCTGAGACATAAGTGTTTAGTAACTTAACACTACAAAAAGCTTCGCATAATTGAATTATTCATCTCGAATCGATACTCGGTAGGAAATGACCTCTTTTTCCTTGTAGATCTCAGACCATTGCTTTGTTGTGAGTATATCTCGAAGTTTGTCCTTTGCCCCTTTCTTCATCCGTTCACTAGTATAGATAATCTTGTCAACTTTTACAGGAACTGCAGGATCATCATATTCGTCTTTCTCATACTTACGCATAGTGACCTCCAAATAGTCATGCAATGTTTCCAGCTGTTCTTCAATGAGGTTCTTCTGTTTCAGGAGATTGTGATACTCCTCACAGATATCTTTCATCTCTTCCTTGAACTTGTCTTCAATACTCATTTCTTCACCATCTGCTACAGTAGTATTTGTTTCTGAAAAATCATTTGGAATTATTTGAAGAATCCAATTTAACGAAAAGAGTTTAAGTTCGTTCAATTATGATTCAACTTGTGGAGAGTTTCGAGTGAACGAAGAGACTGGTTACAAATATACAAAATCAGATGTTTGTGCTACGATTGCAGCAATAATTGTGATGGTAATTGGTTTTCTTATTTCGAATTTTATTGCAGAATCTATACCAGATGCACCACCAAATTGGCCAGGAGTGTGGGGACCTACTCCCATACTAGTATATATGCCAGCTATAATGACTTCGATTCCTTTGATGTTTTGTATATATATGATAGCAACAGCAAATAGAAGGGCACGAATAAAAAGTGAGAGTCCAACAGTATATCGATATCGTGACGAAACAATCGTTTATACAGGAGACTACGAGCTTCATTCAGAACCCGATTCAAAAGTACCCGAAAAGGTCTACTTGATTCCAGCAGAATGTTCATCATGTAATGCACCAATAAATGCAGATGTAGTAGATTGGGTTGGTCCCCTGAAAGCAAAATGCCCACAATGTGGAGCCATAATTGAAGCGAAAGAGAAGATATACTGAGTGGGAGAAATGAAACTCATCAACATCAATAGCGAAACGAAGAAGAAGAGCAAGGCACACTACTCTCCTGCACTTGTTCACAATGGAAATATCTATGTATCCGGTAAACTTCCTATGGACCCTAAGAAAGAAGCTCCTGTTGCTGGCGGAATCAAAGAACAAACAAGACCTATTTTCCATAGCTTGACCAAAGTTCTTGAAATCGCTTGAAGCTCAAAGGAGAACGTTATGAGAACCACGGCATACATATCTGATGTATCACTATGGAGAGAAGTAAATGAAATCTATGCTGAATTCTTTGGTGATCATGAATCTGTTAGGACTGTTGTTCCAACGACGAAACTCCACAATGGATGTTTGATTGAGATTGACACAATTGCAATCGTAAATGAAAAAGGGTGATACTATTGTTAGAAAGAATGAATGAACTTGAACAGATACTTGATGAAGTAAAAGATAAGGAGGAGATTTTGAAACCAACGCGAAAGCAATTTTGGAAAATTGTTCGTCAAATAAAAAGAGAGAGAAATCCTGATATTGATGAAATCAGAATAGCTACAAAGATACGCAACATACTCTTTGATTTGGACAGAGGAAAAACATACTCTATTGGTCCATATCTAGCACTAGAAACTATCTTGGGATTCCTATCATTCTTTTTGTATCTATATGGACTTCAGACTCCAATCATTTGGGCGAATATTCTATCGTGGGGTTTACCAGAGATCATAGCTGTTATCATTAGATTCTTTGGCATCTTCTTGGTTATTGCATTCTTTTATCCCTATGGTAGATTAATTGCTGGGAACGTCTTGGGTATTAAACTCGAAGCTATGTGTTTCGACGAGTACAAGGAACCCACACTAAAGATAGATTATGAAACATTCCTGCTTGCCTCTCCATCTCGCAGAAAGTGGTTCTTTTTCTTTGCGGGTCTCTGGACCTTGATTACAGATCTAGTCATGAGCCTCATAGGTTGGTTCATTGCAGGGGACATTCTCGGATTCATCATTGTGATATTCTTCATAGGTTTCTATGGTCCCGTCATCCGAAGCGGAACAACAAGCCATGGACGTGGAGAAATGGCGCATTTCAATCGTGAGAAGAAGATTGAGAGAGCATGGAAAAAGAGTGAATCGCGGATTTAAAACTCCGCGAAATATAGATAGACTACCGTTTCTTCACAATAATTACAACTACGATAATTAGTGAAAAATTCCAATGCCAGCAATCAAAATGAAGTCAATAGGTAATCCTTGTTGACAATTATCAGTAGGTTTTACCTCGGAGCAACAGGCTTCTGCCGTTGATTCACAGTAGTTTTCTAATAACAGTCCACTTCAGATGGGATTCTTCTTCTGCAACAAGACAATTACTGCAGCTCCAATAATGAGAGCACCACCACCAATAAGACCTACTAGAAGAAGATCTAAGGGGGCACTGGTTACAGTGGAAGTTACCGTAACTTGAACTTCGTCTATTGCACAATTACCACTACTATCGAATAGTTCTGCGGTGTAAGTATATACTCCTGCAGATAGTCCATCGAGAGTTATAGTAATATTTATTGGACTTGTATACCAGTCGTGACCTCCTATAACTGCATCATCTTTCCAAACAGAATAATTCAGGGGATTTTCGTCTGAGCACAACCATGTAATCTCATAATTCGTTTCACCCTCGACAAAGTGAATATCTTCAGGATGACTCAAAATTGGTGCTGTAAAATCTACTGCGGGATTTATTTCCTCACTTCCGTAATCATCATGATGTGGTAGATAGACACATGTATTTCTCACAAAAATGTCATCTATGTAAGAAGTTGCATCGGGATATATTTCCGAACCGATGTTATCAAGATCGGGATTTGGATAGAGACCTGATGGACTATCAGAATATCCTCGTCCTACTATTATTGTACTTGGAGCTCCTGAGTATTCATCTGCACGAGTCATTAGCATTGGTAGTAAATTCCAAGTATACCCATCATCCAAGGAATATTGAAACTGAACAGTCCAACTCAATACAATTCGAAAACGATATGCTCTATTTCCATTTTCTCCTGGGATATGAGTAGATCCTCCAGAAGCACCATCTCCATCATTTTCCTGCGTAAAGAATTCAGGTTGTGATGTATATGGTTCATTTACTGATCTCCAGCCAACTCGAACCCATACATGATCACTCCAATACAGACAAAGTGCAGAAGCAGAATCACCAATTTCATTTGAAGATGCGTAAATATTGCCTTCAAGAACAAGATTCTCAATCGCGGGACTGCTTCTTTCCACATGCGCATATCTGTTTAGAGGCCCTGATACACGAAGGGATTCATCAGTCAAAGCAACCTGAGTGCTATTCTCATCTTCAGTCCATCCATTTCCCACAGTTTCTGAATCTGCTCTGGAGAAATCATCAAAGTACCTGAAAGTATCTATACCATTACTAGTTGTTGTTACCGTTGCTTGCCCATAGTACACATAGATAGTTCGACTAACATTGAGGTATTCGGTTATTTCTACCCAGAATAAAGCTTGTACACCTATGGTAAAATTTTGTATCCAGTAGTCATATTCAGTGATGCCATCTGCTGATGTAAATCGAAGATCACCGAAATCTGTACGACAATGAGAGCTGCAATAAACATCTTCACTATCATCTGCACCATTTCCATAATGAACAGTGAAACTCATCTGAAAGTTATTACCTGCGTCAGTTCCATATGAGAAGTTGTGCATCTTTCGATATCTCCAACCCTCTAACCAGCTAGTTTGAGAATACTGAATTTCATCAATTGGTGATATATCTGTAGTATTTTCGACTATAGAATAATCCGATACTGATATGATACTAATTTGAACAAGAAAAAGTGAAATCACTATCATACTTGTTACTAATGCAAACTTACGCAAAATTGTTCTCCTCCGATCACGATTTTTCTGCTCTGAGAGCATTAAACAAGCATTTTCTAAAAGGATGTGATAAATGTTTTCAATAAAACAGCATATCAACATAATTCACAGTAGGGCTATTAAAACTGAAGAGTAACCAAGATTAGAAAAGATGCACTATTGCCTAGCTTCAATAAGCCCTTCACACTCGAAAAATCTGGTTATCAAATGCAGATCACTCCAGAATTACTCATTGGTAGTTTGATTGGTTTACTTACAGCTTTTCTCTGGGCAATATCGACTAATGTTTACAAAACACAGAGCAAAGAAGCTACTCCAATAGCTATTGCTGCTTTGAAAATGTGGGCTGCTATGGCTTTTATGACATTTATTGTCATGTTACCATTTCGCACAACACCGTTCTATGTTCCATTTGAATCACTCCTAGTTCTAGTGATTTCTGTAGCAATCAGTCTAGTGGTTGGAGACATGCTCTACTTGACAGCTCAAGAAAGAATTGGAGTGTCCTACGCTTTTCCTATATCTAGTACCTATCCCATATACACCTACATGATTGCCATCATCTTTCTTAGTGAAACAATCATCATCAGTCGTTTTGTGGGTATTATCGTAGCTGTCATTGGAGTATCACTGATTTCCCGAGAACAAGCAGCCCATAATGAATCACAAAATCTGTCAAAATTTGATGCTCTAGGAATTGGTCTATCTTTAATAGCAGCCGTTTGTTGGGCTTTTGGAAGTATTCTTCTTCAAATTGGAGTCACGGATATTGAGCCCATAGATGCAAATTTTGTGAGGATGCTTTTTGGAGGAGCAATATTTGTGCCGATTGTTCTCACAGCAGTTAATCGAGGAATGCCAAAACCAACACGAAGGGCAACTAAGATTATTGTTGGAATAGGATTTCTAGGGATGACTATGGGCTCGCTTCTGTACACCTATGCTGTCAAATTGGTAGGAGCCTCAATTGCTGCTCTTCTTGGTTCTACTTCACCACTGTTTGCAGTGCCTATTTCTATTCTTATACTCAAGGAGTCAATTAGTAGATGTTCTATCTTTGCAGTTCTTCTGACAGTCCTAGGGGTTGCGCTTGTTATAATTGCAGTATAGAATCATACCCAACCAATACGTCTGAAATATGCAAAAAGAATAGCAGCAATAATAAACATGAATGCCATGAATACAGGATACCCATAGTAGAAATCGAGCTCTGGCATCCATTGCCAATTCATACCATAGATTGAAGCCATCAATGTAAGTGGAATGAAAACGACAGAGATGACGGTTAGGACCTGCATGACCTCATTCATTTTATTACTGACTTTGGAGAGATATATGTCAAGCATTCCAGTGATTGATTCTCGGTAAGTTTCTACATGGTCTGTAACACGAATAACATGATCATAGAGGTCTCTCATGAAAACCAAATTTTCCTCTTTGACCTGCATAGGTATGTCCCTCTGTAGTTTCAGTACGACTTGCCGAAGGGGCCAAATATGACGTCTGAAGATAAGAAGAGTTCGTTTGAGTTTATAGATTTCTGTAAGCATTTCAGTTGATCCTTCCGCAATGAGTTGATCTTCCAAATCTTCAATGGTATCTCCTATATACTCCAAAACAACGAAATACTTGTCAACAATCAAATCTAGCAATGCATAAACTAGATAGTCAGGACAACCATTTCGAATACGTTCACCTGGTTGGCGTATCCGGTCGTGTATGGGATCGAATATATCATCGGAAGTTTCCTGAAATGAAATGACGTAACCTTTTCCAAACACGATTGATACTTGCTCGGATTGGACATCTTCAACGCAGATGTCATATTTTCTAAGAACAATGTAGACTCCTGCTGACATTAGTTCAATTTTGGGGCGTTGACCAACACTAGGGATATCTTCAATTACAAGTGGATGGACACTGTAGAAATTACAAATCTGTTCAACGATTGCTACATCATGTACACCCATGACATGGACCCATTTTGTTGCACCTTCTTTCAAAGAAGGACTGCAATCGTCAATAGAGTCAGCCGCATATTCTCGAATCTGACCATTGTAGATTTCCGTAATGAAAATCTTGACCTCATGATGTCGCTCCTTACCCGTATGTACGATGGTTCCAGGAGCTAGTCCAACTTTATCTTTCGGGTCTTCCTGACTCATACTAGGCACAACTTTGTGATATCTTAGTAGATATTAGAAAGTGAGGATTACCATAGCATGATGTATTAGATTTAGTTTATTGGCAATCTATACCCGAAATATCCTCACAAACAGGTTGGACCGAGAACGCTGTATTCTTATATTCAGGGGACAATGAGCAACAATTCCATTGACAATTACGAGTAATTCGGACAAGTAGACTCTTTTATTGCCCCACAACAAAGCTATTAACACTTCAATCAATCTATTAATGTACGACAGCTAGGAATAGATTGAAACGAGACAATATCAATTCTAAGAGGTCGTTGGGACGGAGCGTTGCCAAAATGCCTTGGCATGAATCTGAAAAATACATAGCCAAGTATGTCTTGGGAATGGCATTAATTCTTCTATTATCAGGAGGAATATTGCAGGTCTTCGTATTTAATTATGATAGTGATGTTCAGACACAATACTTGGAATATGAGTCTGTTCTTCACGAATATCAACGCATGAATATCTACTACACTCCCGAAGAATCCGCAATTCCATCGCTGGGATATCCAACTTTTCTTCCACTTCTAATGATGTTCTTGGGGATTGCAGCGCTTGCGATGTCATATTTCAATGGACATAAAGATATAGATTTAGAAAAGACAGAACGGGAGCGTCTAGAGAAATTGGTGGATGAGCGTACCAAAGACCTTCAACTAGAAATTCTTGAACATGAAAATACACAACGTGCCTTGAAGGAAAGTGAACGTCGTTACCGCAGTTTGTTCGAAGACTCTGCACTCTCACTCTGGGTTGAAGACTATTCAGGAGTCAAAGAAGTGATAGACAACCTGCAATCATCAGGAATCACAGATTTGCGTGCTTACTTCAAAAAGAACGAAGATGAGCTTCTTCGTTGCGCTGATCTCGTGAAGATTTTAGATGTCAATAAAGCAACATTGTCTCTACACGGATTTTCTGATAAGAAAGAGATACTTGGCCCATTGAGTAAAATCCTGAATAGTGATTCAAAACAAGTCTTCCTTGACCAAATCATAGCCTTGTATTTGGGAAATCTACCGTTCGAAAGCGATACTGAAGAATTGACAGTTACAGGTGATAAAAAATCACTGATTTTGCAACTTACCGTACCCCCGGGTTATCAAGATACATGGACAAAGGTATATCTTGCAATTATTGATGTTACTGAAAGAAAAAAGGAAGAAAATCGCATCGCAGCCTCACTCGCAGAAAAAGAATTGCTTTTGAAAGAGATTCATCACCGAGTTAAGAATAATCTTCAAATAATTTCCAGTCTACTCTATCTCCAGTCCAATAGGATAGCTGATAATGAGATTGTCATGGCGCTTAGAGAGAGTGAGCAGCGTATTAAATCGATGTCATTAATCCACGAAGTACTGTACAAATCCGATGACTTAGCAAGAATTGATTTTGAGAAGTACATAAATGAATTAACAGGACACTTAGCACGCTCCTTTGGAGTAAATGAGAGTAGAGTCATCTTTAATGTCGATATAAAAGAAAAGTTCCTCGGAATTGATATTGCTATTCCTTGTGGATTAATTGTCAATGAATTGGTTTCGAATTCTCTAAAGTATGCATTTCCAGATGATAAATCAGGTCAAATCGGGGTGTGTCTGAAATCCATCGATGATGAAATTCTCGAACTCTCTGTAATTGATAATGGGATAGGAATGCCTGATGATTTTGATTTGAGCCGAGATGATACTTTGGGGCTGCAATTGGTACGCACACTTGCTGAAAGACAGCTCCATGGAACATTCAAACTCGATGATACTGAAAAGACAAGATATGTGATTCAATTCAAGAAGGAACAGGGTGTGAAATAATGTCAGTTGCTACAAATATAATGATTGTTGAAGATGAAGCCATAGTAGCTCTAGAAATTGAAGAAAGGTTGAGATCATGTGGTTATAATGTGGTCGCTTCTGTTGCTTCTGGTGAAAAGGCTGTAGAAACAGCATTGGCAATACAGCCGAATCTAATATTGATGGATATAAGATTAGAAGGACCTGTAAATGGAATCGAGGCTGCAGAAATAATCAATGGTAAAGATACATTTGGTTTTCCAATCATATTTCTAACGGCATATTCAGATGAGGAAACCCTAGAGCAAGCATGTGCCACCAGACCATATGGCTACCTCCTAAAACCCTTCAAGGAGCGAGACCTGCATGCGACAATACAGATGGCATTGAGTAAGTTCGAGAAGGATCAGATTCTTGCAGCTAGTGAAGAAAACTTTAGATTATTTTTCGAATATGCTCCGGTTTATAGTTACATGGTGTCCTTGGAAGGACAGATAATGGATATTAACAGTACAGCGCTCATGGCTTTGAATCAGAGTAAAGAAATGCTAGTTCACAAGCCACTAAAGATTCTTTATACTTCTGACTTCTCACCAATGATAGAGCAAGATTTGGCAGACTTGAAGAATGGTCTAATTATCGCGAATAAAGAGATGAAAATCATTACTGGCGATAATGAAAAACGATTTGTAATACAAAACGCTAAGCTGGTGAAGTCTGCAGAAGGGACTCCTTCATTTATTTTAATTGTACAAGAGGACATTACTGAAAAGAAAGAGATAGGAAAAGCACTAGAACGCCGAGAAGAGTGGTTTCGAGCTGTTTTTGAGGAATCTCCAATCGCCATCAACGTGTTTGATGCAGATGGCAAGATGGTCACAGCAAATCGTGCATGTCTGGACATGTTCGGAGTAAAAGAGGTTTCTGATTTGAGAAACCTCAATCTGTTCACGGACCCGAACACATCTAACTTGGCCAAAGAGCAAATCAAAAAGGACCAGCAAGTTCGGTATGAGTCAGCCTTCGACTTCTCAAAGGTACATCAAGATGCGCTATACATCACTGAGAAACAGGGGATAATGTGGCTGGATGCGGTGCTCTCACCACTGCGATATGGTGGCACACGAGAGCTTCAAGGCTATATTGTGCAGATGCAGAATATAACCACCCAGAAGATAGCTCAGGAGGAGCTACAAAGGAGTCAAGAAAAATACAGTCGACTCTTTCATTTGACTAAAGATGCAATTCTGATCAGAAGTAAGGATGGTCAAATACTTGATGTAAACCAGAGCGCTATAGACCTCTTTGGTTTCTCAAGGTCAGAGTTTGTGTCTATGAAATTAACTCAGATTGAGAGTAAGGAAACAATTCGTCACATTGGTGAGGCAATCAACAGGCAGGGTTGGACAAGAATTGAGGCGCAATTAAGAAAAAAGAATGGGGAATCATTCATAGCGGATGTATCATCTAATCTTATCGAGATAGATGACCAACAAGTCATTCAAACAATTATATCTGATATAACTAAACGCAAACAAGCTGAAGAAATCCTCAAACAAAGTGAAGAAAAGTACAGGACTTTAACGGAATCCTCATTGCAGGGCATTGCGATTTATCAAAACGGACTAATGGTCTACTCGAATCAAGCATATTCGGATATTATTGGATACACTATCGATGAAATTCTAGCTTTCGAACAAGATAAGTTATGGCTATTGATTCATCCTGATGATGTTGTACCTCTAAAAGAGGCATATTCGAATCTCCTTGAAAAAGGTGAAATATCAAAGCATCATGAATTTAGGATTCTTCATAAAAATGGATCTTATAAATGGGTAGAATCCTTTTTCGCTTTAATTGATTATAATGGAGAAAAAGCAATCCAGATTGTTCAGATAGACAACACTGAGAAAATACAGGCGGAAAAAAAGATAGAAGATTCACGCAATCGAGCAGAATTCTTTCTAGATCTAATGAGTCATGATTTATCCAACATCAATCAAGCTATCTATGGGATATTTGATCTTCTACTTATTGATACTACCTTCTCTAGCAACGCAACAGAACTTCTCCAAGAAGGTCTATATCAAATGGTTCGAAGCAACCGATTGATAAAGAATGTTCAAAAATTCAAGAAGATAGAAGATGCACCACCAGAACTCAAACCTACTAATCTTTTTGATTCGTTATCAGCAGCTATAGAAAGTGTTCAGGAAGACATACCATACAAAAAGCTCAATATCAAGATAAAGCGTAAATCCGAAAAGTACAATGTGATGGCAGATGAATACCTGACGGATGCTTTCAGTGCTATTCTTCACAACGCAATGAGATTCGACCCGAATCCTCTAGTTGATGTGGAATTTGATATAGATCTGACCGAAGATAAATCAAAAGTTAGAATCCAAATTTCTGATCATGGAGCTGGAATCCCGGATCAAACTAAGAAACTCCTGTTTGGCAGAGTATCACTTCTGAGAACTGGCTACCTTGGAACAGGAATTGGTCTTACTTTACTAAACCGCATTATTAGTCATTATGGCGGTCAAATATATGTAGAAGATAGAGTGCTATCAGATTACCGGCAAGGTGTGAAGATTATTTTTGAAATTCCAAGAGTCACCCGTGAATAGTGGTAAGCAGAATTAGAACGTGAATACAGGTGAGAGAATAGCGATATCTCACGACTATTATAATGAGGATAGGAAATGAATTGATAATGGAGTAATCTATACTGAATGATGATTTCAAGATAGCCATCAATTTTGAAAGAGCTACATCAGATATCAAAAAAATGAAACAAATTATTCAGAAAAAGGATAACCGCAAGACCTCTACTTCGAGCAAAGATGAAGCAATAAAACAATGGAAAGAAGAGTGTTATCATGGCCTGATTCCAACTGGCATAAGTGAATTAGATTGTTGTTTTTAATACATGATGTCTGTAAAAGTGAGGGTCACATAGAATATTCTAGTTTTCCATTAATCGAATAAACTAGCGCTAATCGTGAGTATATTAAGGGACAATTCATGTTCAATATAGCACTAGGTGAGGTTTCTTTGAAGGTATCGCGATCGGATTTGATAAGAAGAATATTACTTACAATTGATCAACAACCTGCATCTATCTACGATATACAATATTCAATGACTAATTTCTCAGATCCAAAAAGATCTAAATTACCTAAACTTCTCAAGTCAATGGAGAACGATAAACTCGTCGTGAGTGCACTCCAACCCGGACCTCTTGGACCTTACAGAAGAATTTACGAGCCGGGTCCCAAAGCAGAACATTATCTCATCGATAATTTGAGATGTGCAATGGAAACAATTCTTCATTTCTATGATAGCTACAGAATTTCAAATAATGGCTCAGAGGATGAAGAGAATTCTGATCCGGAAATCCCCACTAAAGATGGTAATATCCTATTTGCGTCTTATCCTAATTTCAATCTTAATGATCTCAATGAGATTCGAGAGTTATTGGCAACTCGTGAAATTACGCTTTCTATTATTGGTCAAGATGACATCCTTATAAAAACTGGACTTTCTTATCATCTAGTTGGTACTGATATCACATCAATAGAAGCAGCGAGTAAGACATTCTCAGAGGTTCATCTTAGAGGGATTCCGCATAAGGAAAAACTTGCAGATGCAATAGCAGAATGCAAGAGAGCCTTAGTAAGAGGAGGAGTTCTGAACATGATTGTCCCCTTTGTATTCTTTGATAGACCTAAGAGAGGGAGTATTGAAGAATTCATACGAACTATAGCAGCTAAGCAATTTCCAGAGTTGGGAATTATTGAAGGTGACGAAGTACTTGAACTCATAGAGCAGAATTTCTCGAAGCATGGTATTCTTGAAATCAAAAAAGGAGAATATCAATTCTGGGCAATCAAATCATGAATACCCTTTAGAATGGCTTTCTAGCTACTATCCAGACATATCCACGTAAATCACCGGGTTTCACGATTCTCTGTTCAATCCCGAAACCGTGAAAGGTCCAACCATTAAGCTCTGATTTTAATTCTTCTTCAGTAACAAATCTAATGGGTGGATCTGTTTCCATATGTGGAAGAATATTCCCACTATAAACGAAGAAACCGCCAGGCTGTACTGCTGCGATTGCTTCTCTCATTCGAGGAATGGTTCGGTCAAATAAGTACTGCAGACACTGCAAAGTAATTACAACATCGTAGGATTCTGGTTTTAAAGGCCAACCATCCACATCATCCAATCTGAATTCTACCTTATCGGTCAATTTTAGAATTTTAGCTCTTCTCTGAGCGACAGCTATTGCGCTAGCCAGTGCATCGACTGCAGTAACCTGACAACCGATCTTTGCAAGGTAGCAGGCGACAGCCCCATCACCACAACCAAGCTCCAAGATTTTCATATTTTGAGTTTCAGATTTGGTGATAGCGAGAGCATGTTCTAGCTGTTGGATACGTGAGTCTACATCTAACCGTGATAGTTCATCATCACTTGACGAAAGCATTTGGCTGTAGATTTTGTCCCAACCATCCATCCATTTCTTAGGTGCTGTAACGGGTACATTACTTCGTACTGTCATTTGCCTCGACCGCGCAGCCAACAATCCGGTGTATAAGGTATTTGGTTTCAGCCACAGGAAGAACACGCAAAGAGAAACACAGATAATGATATGTAGCGACCACTACCTGTGAAGAGAAGGAGTCTCTCAGAAAAAAGTCACGACAATCAATCTTCACGAGCTCAATATTGGAGTTAGCATAATGAGTGAGAAAAAAGAAACGCTTGTCAAGCTTATAGTTGAACTCAATATCAGTGCCATTGTCACCATGAGTGAAAAATTGGAAGTCGCACCAGAAGAGGTCAATGAATTGATCAATGAACTCGTATCCGAGGGAAAACTTCAGGGTACAATAACAGAAGATGGCAAGAGATTCTTTAGAAGTAACGCCAAGGTTTCCGATGCTCCAGTTATAGAACGAGAAAAAACTCTGCCTGAGTTTTTAAGCTACAACACAAGACCAGGTTATGTAATAGCAATAATTGGCGCAATAGTGCTGGGTGGGGGTGCGATCGTTAATAGCTACGCAACAGATGCGGCTGGACAAAATATTGCAGCAGCAGTCTTTTTGATTGGATTACTGATTCTCTTTGTTGGTCTTTATCTTGTAGCAATGCGCAAAACTCCGGATTGATTCCGTAGCATAATCCACAACGGATTGCTTAAGTAGAGGTCTGAGTGGCCGAATCGTAAGGTGACCCAATCTGCTGCAAATACTATTCTCGGATATATTGATGCTGGCAATATTTGCGATTGGAGTAGGAGTTCTTTCTTCTATGATTGGAATTGGAGGAGGAGTTGTAAATACTCCCTTACTCTTGATTCTCTTTGCTTTCACTGAACAGGAAGCTCCAGCTACAGCATTGGTCGGTGGTCTTTTTGTTTCAATTGCAGCTTCAATCAGTTACTGGAGACAAAGGCCTCGTCCAACTATCCTAAAGATTGGTCTAATACTTGCAGTCCTAACAGTCCCAGGGTCACTTTTCGGTGTGTTCTTGCGAACATTGATCACTGCTCCGTATACACTTCGATTGATTTTTGGAATAACTTTAATGCCACTTGCAATCAAAATGCTCTTCGCAGCGAAAAGAGGTAAGAGTGATCTTGCTTCGGAACTCGCAAATTGGGACATGTCACAAATAACAAACCGTCGAATGGGAATTTCACTATTTGGTGCCTTCATTGGTGGAATCTCTGCAGGGCTTTTAGGACTTGGAGGCGGAGCAGTGATAGTTCCAGTTCTTTGTGTACTCATGGGACTTCCAATGCATGCAGCTGTTGCAACAAGTATGTTCACCATGATTTTCACTGCTTCTGCAGGTACTGCGTACAACATCATCCTCGGTTCGATAAACCTCAACTTTGCTTTAACACTTGGAATTGGAATGCTTATTGGTGGTCAGATTGGTGCAAGATTGGCATGCAGAGTGAATGCAGTACAGCTCAAACGAATATTCGGTCTCATTATTATACTACCCCTAATCTCTATGATGAAGCTCGGCCAAATGTGGTTGGATCCTTTGGGCACAAGAGGCATTGTATCAACCACAGGAGATGTCATTATCTGGTTAGCTATTGTCATCCCCATTGGATTGATTCGACTATATCAGCTCCGACAACTATCACATCAAAATGAACCAGAGGAACCCTGTGATTTGCCAACTCCTGAATGAATTTGGATTAGAAAATTCGATAATCACTCAGATAGATACAGAAGTCCTCGTTTATTAGGAGCTTTAACCATTCCTTCAATTCAGAGAATTTGATGAGTGGTAAAAATGGTAAAATATGATCTCAAAAGCAAGGTTGTGATTATCACAGGAGCATCACAAGGATTAGGTGAACAATTTGCTCATGGATTTGCTGCATCGGGAGCACATGTCGTTCTTGCTGCAAGAAATAAAGACCGTCTCAATAAAATTGCAGATGAATTGGCAAAGCGGTACAATGCTAAATCAATAGTTGTTCAGACTGATGTTGGAAAAGAAAACGACATCATCAATTTAGTTGAACGAACTGTGAAGGAATTTGGAACAGTTGACATCTTAATCAACAATGCAGGAATGTATATTGTGAAACCACTTCTAGAACAGACGCTAGAAGACTGGAATACGGTAATGAATGTTAATTTGACATCAGCATTTCTAGCGTCAAGAGAAGTTGCGAAAGTCATGATACCCAAGAAGTCAGGAGTTATCATCAATATCTCATCCACATTCGGTTTTGGAGGCACAAGATTTACCGAAGTCAGCTACTATACTTCAAAAGGTGGGATAGTGGCAATGACGAAAGCACTCGCAGTTGAGCTAGGTGAGCATAATATTCGAGTCAATGCGATTGCACCTGGATTCTTCCCCACTTCAATGTCTGTTGGAGCTATGACCGATGAGAAGATACGAACAACAATGATTGAACCTAGAACAGCTCTCCCCATGCTTGCTCAAAAAGAATGGATTAGAGGTGCTGCATGTTTCTTAGCAAGTGAGGATGCACGATATATCACTGGCCATACTCTCGCTGTTGACGGCGGATGGCTAGCATTTTAATTCAGAAATAGAAAAGAGTAGGAAGGTAGATAGTACTACCTCCCGTCTTTGTTTTGAGATTAATCTTCCCAATCCAGTGCTTCGAATTCGCGATACTTCTTCCATTGTGCTCCAGCGGCAATACCTGCAGCAACTAGGAGACTAATTAAAAATACTGCAAAGTTCTGATAAGCATCAAACTGATCTGCGAAGAACCAAAACCAAATGGTGAGTAGCAATACCCAACCAAATGCGAGTCCAATGGAGAACCAGCTCTCAGGACCTTCACCTCTTTTTCGTGCCCATGGTAACCACATTGCCATTACTATGACACAGAAAATAGCGAATGAAAGAAGGACAGCCGCAATATTCTGATTTGGTGAAAATGCATCTGCCATGAACCACAACCACAGCACCAAGACTGCAAGCCAAGCCCAGAATAAACCAATTGATCCCTTGGGTTTCCTGCCGACTGAGATACTTTCATTTACAGCAATCTGCATCTTTCCAAACCAAGGAGCAATTACCATCATTGTCATTACCAAGAAAGATCCAATAACAATTGCTATATTCTGATAGAAGGAAATGTAGAATATCGTAGAAGAAATATCATTTGCAAATGGAAGCCAGAGTACAATAAATATGCACCATGTGATGGCACCAAATGCACTGATTCTAGCATTACCTTCTTCTCCTGCAGATGAAATCCAGAGCATCGCATTTACCAATCCAACAAAAAGCAAAGATGCCAAAACAATACCAATATTCTCATAGAATCCAAATCCACTTGCGTAGAATACAACCCATAGAATCAGAAAAACGATCCATCCTATTCCACTGAGAGCACTGGCTTTTGTTTTCATACCCTCATGTGAAGGTATCCAGGCAATTGAGTTGAGTGCTCCAATTACTAACAAGGCAATACCGATAACAGCCAAATTTTGGATGAATGCATATCCACTAGCAAAGAAGAACAGCCATACAACCGTAAAACCCATCCATATGATGAAACTTGCTAGAGTTCCATATTCCTTACCAGACGTTCTTTTTCTTCTCATTCGAGATCTTCGTTTCCGTTTAATTTCGATATCAATATCGAAGTCTTCCCCTTCGACGTCTTCTGTGATGTCATCAAGTTCATCAGTAAAGTCGTCAGGAGTTTCATTATCATCAATAGGCTTCATTCTTTTAAACCTCAAATCCAACGCAGGCTGCTTTAGGACAGATGCCTTTGGCATAGTGCGTTAGCTTTCTAATTATGAAACCTCATTTATAATATATAAAGCAGGGGCACAAATGAGGGTCACAATATGTTACTATTCAAATAACAATAGTTAAATAAATATGTATGGGTCGATTAACATTCTATCAGGAGGTATGAAAAAGTGACTGATGAAAAAATGACTCTTGACGAGTTCCACAAGGAAATAGCGATTCAATGTAATAATGGAATTTGGCCAATACTAGATAATGACACCCCGTCAGATGATGATCTAGAAGATGCAATGCATATGGCTCATACCGCAAGGTATCATTGGAGTAAGGTGGGCACCGTTGTCAACGCGGTAAGAGCAGAGTACATGCTAGCTAGAGTCTATGCCCATATGAAACGAGGCGAATCGGCATTGTTCCATGCTAATCGCGGACTCGAGCTTGCCAAAGAAGCTGAAACAAAAAATGAATGGAAAGACTGGGATATGCCTTTTATTTACGAGGCACTCGCTCGAGCTCATGCATCAGCTGGAAACAAGAGTGATTGCAAGAAGTACAAAGAATTAGCTCAGAAAGCTACTGCTGCAGTTGAAGGTGAAGAAGACAGAAAAATCTGTCAGGGTGAACTAGACAAATTCTCTTGCTAAACATTCACAGAATTATTCATTGGATATTGATGAATGCAGAGGTGGTGCATTTCATAAGACGAGTTGTTTCTCGTATTCTAAATATAATCTATCCAATCTGCACGGAACGAAGTCTTTGTTGATGACGGGCAATCATTCGGTGGTAATCAGCTAGCGAAGTACTGTGTTGTTCTATAGAAACAAGGGGGATATTTCTCCTCAAATAATTGTGCATAAACACTAAATGGAATGGCAATATTGGTTTCGTATCTCAGAATAACCTTATTATGCGGGTTTTGTCGGTCTTCTCTACGGAGCTAAGTCACGTGAGCACTCGGAGTCCTGTCTTTAAGACCGTTCTAATTGGAGAAGGCGGTGTTGGAAAGACATCACTTGCAATTCGTTATACAGAAGACCGTTTTGACCAGCGAATGAAAATGACAATAGGAGTTAATTTTGCAACTAAGAAAGTAAATGTTGCAGGGACAGATATTACGTTGCTCCTATGGGATCTCGGAGGGCAACCTAGATTTCAAGAGGTTGTAGCGGATTATTTCAGAGGCTCTAAACTTGCCATAGCAGTCTATGAAGTAAGTCGACCTTTCACTATGTTTAGGTTAGAAAATTGGATAGCAAGATTACAGGGCAGTGTTCCAGATTGTGATATCTTTCTTGTTGCTAACAAAATAGACGAACGTATCGAAGGAATGGGAGTCACATCTGAAGAAGCCATGGATTTTGCATCAAATTACGATGCGAGAACTTTCGAAGTTTCAGCAAAGACTGGTGAAGGTGTTAACGAAATGTTTGAAGCTGCTGCAAATCACCTTGTTTCCAAACATGCCTAAAACAAATATCCCTTATTTTCCACATGCATTGGTATGAAATATGATTAAATAATAGATTTCACTACATTACGTTGGACCTTTACGACGGAGACCTAGACATGGCAAAGATAAAACTCAAGCCGTTCGCTTGTCCAGCTTGCAAAGAGGGTACGTTGGTGTATGTAGAAGTTGAAGAACAAAAAATTACACATGCCAAAAGATATCCGGTTATTGTGACCGCAAAGTGTCCCAGGTCACATCCATTGGTCGCATTTGTTGACTCTAATTTTCAGGTCAGAGATGTTGAATCAGCAGCTGAAGCATCTGAAGAAGAAAAGGGTGCAACAGATAAAGCAGCTGGATACTTCGAGTCATTCTAGGATTTTATCGCAGAGGTATAATGTATGCTACGAGATATGCTTATAATATATTATAAGGAATTTCACGCCGGGACCAACAGTGGAAAGCGCTCCGTGATCTTATCAAGAGCATACTACACGTACGGGGATTAATGACAATGTATGGAATCTTCCTCATAAACGAAGCCGGCGAAACTGTCGCCTCTATGGGTTGGGAAAACCTAGAAGGTGACTCAGCATTACTGGGTGGTTTTGTATCAGCACTTCAGATGTTCATCATGAAAATCTCAGGTAATGAGATTAATGAATTACAATTTGGTGAATTGAAATTACTAATCGGTAAAGCAGGTGAAAACTATGTAGTCACTCTTCATGCTACCGATGACGCAGAAGCTGGAGCACACAATCTAGAAGTCATCAAGTTTGTTATAGATCAAGGTGATAACATCGATGATGGTGTTCTCAACTTGATCAATGAAATGGTTACAGGGGAAAATACATCAGAGGAAGAAAAAGAAAAAGTTCGAAGTGGAATTCGTGGGTTTACTAGTGAGGCAAGTTCAGCTGCGAAAGAGTGGGGTAAGAAAGTGTTCTAGGTGATTATGAAATGGAAATTTACGAAATAGCATATCTATTCCTCGGTCTCGCTACATTAGTCGCAGCAGGGACTATTATCAATTACAGTCGAAAAAGATCAGCGGCAACATCTGATCCAGAAATCAAGAAAGCATTCAGACCCCTCTATCTTTTCGCGATAGGTTTGATTATCTTCGCAATTGGATTATTACTAACATACTGGGAACTTTTAGTTCGAGTTCCGTGGATTCAAATCACAGTGTTCGGAGAGGTTGCAGATACGTATTACTTTCTCCTGTATTATATTACCCTCGTAGAATTATTCTTCTTAGCAATTTCAGCGGCAATCATTATGCAGCAAAGGCTCATCGGTGTGTTCATGATTGTTATGTTAGTTGTAGCATATCTATTGATGTTCAACGCAGTTATAACCCTTGAAGGAAGTCGTGTTAGTAGTTATGCAGATTCATTGATTAATTTTGGTTACGTGCTCACAATGATTTTACTTGGAGCAATCGCGTTTCTCTTCTCATGGATTGCGTATGATACAAAAAGGAGCACAAGCTTAGCGTTAGGCTATGCAATGATTGTTCAGGTATTTGCAATTCCGGGTCTATATGAGCTGCTTCCTATCGGAATAATCAATATTATCGTTATTTTCACACTCATGGGACCTGCTATGATTGCCTTTGCATTTCTGCGACCAGACCAGAAAATTTCAGGCGAATTAGTAGGTTACGGAGCAAGCTTTGCAGCACCGGTAGTTGTAATCACTGCTTTGTTAAACTCTGCATATACAGCGGATATCTCTATCATGACGATAGGAATAGTTGGTGCAATAGCAATTATGTTTACAGCTGGGTCCGCTTCTTATTCCTATGGAAGATGGAGAGAAACAAAGCAAACACCCACAGCACTCCTTATGGTTATTTTTGCATCGTTTACAGCTGGGCAAGTTGTCGGAATATTAGGTAGTATAGGAAGCTTTGACAAAGAGATATCGATTTACTTTGACTTAGTAGCATCATCGTTTGCACTTGTTGTCTTTGCAGTATTTGCAATATTGGCAGCAGGATATCGTACGTCAGCATCTATTCCTCTGATTATCTATATACCTGCAATCATGCTTACGGCGTCGGCATATCCTGCACCTATTAGTGTTGCAGTTATGCGGTGGATCTATCTAGTTGTCCCAGTAATGGCAATGTTCTTTATACCTGTAATCATTTTCTACAGGGTTTGGAGAAGAATGAAACAATCAGACACATCTGGAAGGATGCGGCCGTTGGGGATTTCAATCGGATTGCTTGCTTACATATTAATCAGATTCCCGTTGATGCTTGTTGACTTCCCGGTTCTAGACCCCTCATATGGATTAATTTCAATTGGGTTCGTCATCTTGTGGCTAGCAATAACTGGAAGACTCGACCGGAATTAGATATTAAAATTAGATGAGTGGGAATACCACTCATCGAATCATCTTTTTAATGTTAACATATTTCTTCATGTGTTGGTTCCTCATCTTGAGAAACGCAAAGCTACGTTAATCGTTTCCTGAAGAAGATCTCTCCAATCCCACCCTCATTTAGACCCGAAATCATACCACATTCTTCAAATCCAAAAGCCCTATGCCAAGCTTGAGGTTCAGGTTCGTTTGCTTGTGAAGAACTCATCAGTGCGTCATGTCCATGAGTACGAAGATGTTCTTCCAAGAATCCAAGCATCTTTCTACCCACACCAGCTTTCCTGTACTCATCAATAACAAATACGAGACCTATGTAGGGAGTTGTAGACCAAAGATATTCTAAACGAATGTATCCAATCAGCTGACCATCAAGCTCTGTTACAATAATTTCATCATTGACAATCTTGTTACGGATAATCTTCTCGGTCACATAGCTGTCTTCAACAACACACCATTCAAGATCTTCAGGACCCGCAAATCTTACTAATGCTCTCTCCTGAATACTCATTACATTACACGTCCACATTTACAATACACAGAACTTACTCAAGAAAGTTGTGCTCGATTAAGGGTGAAATATCATAAGCTTTCAAAGGGATTAGAGCTTGTGAGAGTTATATCTCCAGAGGTCATTAGCAATTGAAAATTATAGAGTTTGATAGTGAATTTGATGAAACTGTGTTGCAGTTTCTAAGAAGAAATTATAGCAAGAATTACAGCAAAGGGTGGAGCTATGGTAACGGCACAATTGCAGTCTTTGTACATGAAGAGTATGTATTGAGAACCAGTAGTAATCAATCAATTACTGTAATATTTGAACCAACAGAAACCAACATGAAAACTAGAGTCACTGTGATAAGCACAGGAGGAGGCAAAGGTCTCTTTGGTTTTGATTGGGGATCTGAATCATCTGCAGAGAATACACTTGTGAAGAAAATCAAGGAAATTACTTCATCAAGATATTAATCTCGATAATCTTTATCCTTGTATTCTTCAGGGTTCGCATCAAAGGTGTCCTCGCAATATTGACTACAAAAGTAGTACATTTTTCCATTGTACTCACTCGATAGTGTAGCCGTTGCTATGTCTACATCCATCTTGCAAATTGGGTCGATTGCAATCTTTGGAACCCCTGGTTCGTTTGTCCCTTCTTCATACTCCTCAGGATTTGCTTCAAATGTCTCTTTGCAATTTTGATTGCAGAAGTAATACCTCTTACCCTTGTAATCGCTGTAGAGGTCCGAAGTAGCAATGTCAACTTTCATCTTACAGATTGGATCAATAGCAACATCACCTTCTAGATAAGCTGGGACAGGAACACCTGATTCTTGAGTACTTTCTTCTGATTTTGTCGTTTTCTCAGGTTTGAAGCGGTTTAGGGTCAATGCATTTGTCACAACACTGACACTCGAAAGTGCCATAGCTAATCCAGCAAATTCCGGTCTTAATACAAGTCCCAATGAAGGATACAGGATACCAGCAGCAATAGGCAGTAGTATGATGTTGTATATCAAAGCCCAGAAGAAGCCTTGCTTGATCTTCGCCATAGTACTCTTACCTAATTGAATGCCTGTGACAACATCGAGCAAATCATCTTTTACCAAGACTATGTCGCCAGACTCGACAGACACATCTGTTCCAGAGCCTAGTGCAATACCTACATCAGCTTGAGCTAAAGCAACTGCATCATTTACACCATCACCTACCATGGCAACAATTTTGCCTTGGTTTTGAAGCATCTTAACTTGTTCAGCTTTATCATTTGGGAGTACTTCTGCGAGGACATGGTCAATGCCCACAGTTGATGCAATTGACTTTGCAGTTTCTAATCTGTCACCTGTGATCATCCAGACATCAAGTCCTAAATGCTTCAAGGTGTGTACAGCTTGAATAGATGAAGGCTTCAATTTGTCAGAGATAGCCAGAACCGCTAGAGGGTTCTGTTCTTGGGCAGCAAAGACAGTAGTCTTCCCTTGCTGTTGAAGCATTATGACCTGATCTTCTATTTTTGTAAAATCAATACCCTTGTCAATCATGAACTGACTGCTTCCAACATGTATAGTCTTGCCATTGATGGAGGCACTGACACCTTTGCCAGGGGTATAACTGAAATCATTTGAATCAGAAATGCCAATTCCTCTTTCCCTTGTCTCATAGACGATAGCTTCAGCAAGCGGATGTTCACTGTTTTTCTCAACCGCTGCAATAAAACCAAGTGCATCGTTTTCAGATAGTTCACCAACCACTATGATGTCAGTGACTGTAGGACGACCGATAGTCAGGGTTCCTGTTTTATCAAAAACGATGGTGTCGATGACAGGTATGGTTTCAAGTCCGTCTCCAGTTTTAATCAGAATTCCATATTGAGCACCTTTCCCTATACCAACCATGATAGCTGTTGGTGTAGCGAGACCAAGTGCACATGGGCAAGCGGCTACAAGAACAGCTATTGTAAAGTTAAGTGCTAATGTCCATTCAACGGACATTATCAGTGTCCAAAATAGAAATGTCGCGATAGAAATGAGTAAGACGACAGGTGTGAAATAACTTGCAATAGAATCGGCCTTACGCTGAATCGGTGGCTTATTTGTCTGGGCTTCTTCTACCATCCGTACAATTTGGGATAATACTGTGTCAGCTCCCACTTTAGCAGCACGGACATGTAGAACTCCATTCTTATTCACCGTTCCACCAACTACTGAATCGCCTGGATTTTTGCTCACTGGTACAGGCTCACCAGTAATCATCGATTCATCTACTGAAGACTTTCCTTCGAGTACATCGCCATCAACTGGTACACGATCGCCAGGTCTAATCAATACAATATCATCGACCTCGACATCTTCAATTGGAAGTGTTACTTCTTCCCCATCTCTTACAATTACTGCGACTTTTGCCTGAAGGTCCATCAGACTTCGTATGGCTCTCGATGTTCTACCTTTCGCGATTGATTCTAGAGTTCGACCAAGTAGGATGAATGTTATCAGAAGAACAGCAGTATCATAAAAGGAAGAATATTCAGTTAGAAAGAATGTTGTAGCAACAGAGTAGAAATAGGCGGCACTGGTACCAAGCACAATCAATGTATCCATGTTTGTTTTCAGATGTCGTGCGGATCTTAGAGCTGCTTTATAGAATGGATAGCCTCCAATAAACTGAACTGGAGTCGCGAGTATGAACATCAGTAGTTTTTTGGTACCTTCCACTGGAATGATAGCGTCGAATAGATGAAAGTGAATGAGAACTACGGGGATGGCTAAAAGTAAAGAGAATGCTAAGAGCCCAAGATAATAACGACGCTCCTTTTCTCTCGCAAGAGTCTCGCGGTCACCGTCTGTTCCTTCTCTTTCTTCTGGTTCGAATCCCATTTCACGAATTGCTTTTTTGACCATCTTGTATGTCAATAAATCTTCATCATATTCTAAGAGTAGTTTGTTTCTTTCAGGAAACGTATTGATTGTTATGACTCCTCTGTGCTTTTGCATTTCTTGCTTTATTAACTCCCAATCAGCTTCGGATTCAGCTCCCGAAATCGTTATTGTCATCGCAGTTCTCTTGGATCTATATCCACTCGAATCTACGGCACGTTCAAGTCGGCTTCTATCCACGCGAGATGAATCATATTCAATAACAGCCTTTTCATCAAGGAGACTAACAGTTGCAGAGATCACCCCATCTTCATTCAGAAGCGATTTCTCAATCGTTGCCACACAAGAAGCGCAATGCATGCCTTCTATTTTCAATGACATTCGATCTTTACGTTCATCCACTTTCTGACTCATGAAATTCACTCTTTGACCAGTAGCAATTGCTCAGAAATCTATCCGATTCTCAATACACTTAACTATAATTAATACCACTAATAACTATTGTGCTTTGAATGTCTATTTATTGATAGTGTCTATCCGATAAAGTGCTCGCTCTCTTTCTCACCTGCAACCTCAGACATCATTCGCAGTAATTCCGTAAATGTGTCCTGGATGCCCGAACCTGTCTTAGCTGAGGTCTCTCGATAGATTGCAGGAACTTCGAGTTTCTCAATGAAATATTTGGTGAATTCCTCTCCTTCTTCCCGAGTAACATATTTGGTTTTGTCATTAGTATGACGTAAATCAATTTTGTTAGCGATAATGACAGTAGGTGGAAGTGGACCCATGTTTTTGAATGCCTCAACCAACCACTTACTTGCATTATCAAATGATTCTCGATTATTCACGGAATAAACAAGGCATATACCATTGCAGCCCGAATAATAGTGTCCTCGAACTTTTTCGAAGGTTGGTTGGCCTGCAAGGTCCCAAATGATGAATTTGACGATTTCTTGTTCGAATAGAACTCTCTTGGTTGCCAAATCGACTCCAATAGTAGCAATATGACCTTCGGTGAAATCTTCTCCAAGATAATTGCGGCGAATGCTTGTCTTCCCAACAGCC
>Ga0315542_1000422_pt1 | contig 26392 bp, 21 predicted proteins | sample SalMarSW160120MG_FD_202541 | JGI IMG/M metagenome (GOLD analysis project Ga0315542, IMG submission 202541) | Salt marsh sediment microbial communities from the Plum Island Ecosystem LTER, Massachusetts, United States - Salt Marsh Sediment SW1601-20 ... | reverse complement strand
GTAAAGATAAATCCGCAACGGGCGCACCTTATCAAATCAAAAAACTCCCCGCTCAGAAAATTATCACAGGCTTGCAGATAATGGCCTGTATTTTCTGAAGAGCAAAGCGGACATTTATTTAAACGGATCATTAATCTCCGGTCTTGTCTTTTTTTAGTTTAAACACAAAGTAACCTGCAAGAAGCAATATCAGAAGTATGGAGCTGGCCAGAGATACCTTATTGCCTATGTAATATGACGCAGGTTCAAAAACAAATTTTATCTCATGATTTCCCGGAGGAGCCACCATCGCCCTCAGTACATAATCTGCCCTGAAATAATTGCTTTTCTTCCCATCTATAAAACATTTCCATCCTGCAGGGTAATATATCTCCGAAAAAACGACAAGCTTTTCCGTTTGCGCCGAATATTTATAAATCAGCTCATCCGGCTTATATGACACAAGTTCAATTGTATCACCTTTGGTTACAGGGTATGATGTTTCTTTTACCTGGTCTTTAAAAACATTATCTATCACTGCTTCTTTAGCAGTATTGATGGTATTAAGGGTTGTAATTTCCTCATTTGCATTTTCAACCATCACCGGTCGTTCAACAAACCATGCATTGCCAAGCGCATAAGGATTGACCAGCGGCGGAGCCGCAGGATTATAGATTAAATACCTGGCATTGAGCATATTGAGCGCTGTAGTCTTTTTAAATACCGGTATAAAATCATCAGCAGATTTTGCTGTGTTAGCTGCAGTGGAAAAGAAGTTGATGTCTCTGATCAGTGATGAATCTATAAGTTCCTGGTACCTTTCCATCTTGGCGCCATGGTATCCACCGATTGACTTATGGAACCAGGAAGTAGGAGTGTTGTCGCTAAATGTTGAAACTGACAGGTTCAGAACTCTGTAGTATGAATGATCTTTCAGAATAATCGCATCAGCATTTGTGGGGGTAAAAATTTTCCTTAAAACAGACTGCGATTGAAAACGGTCAGCATTAAGATATCTTTTATCAACTGTCCACAGATCGAAAACTATCAGGAGACCCAGAATAAGTATTGTATATTCTTTCCTCAGCTTTTCAAAAATAAATCCGAATATTGCACCTGCGGCAAACAGAATAAATACCAGTGACCTGATGCTGTCACTTCTTAACATCTCCTTCCTGTCTGATATCATTGCACTCTTCAGCCAGGGAGGATAGTTTATTTCATAAGGACTTAAAAATGAACCTGCTATACCCGGAATAATTATCGCTAACAGTAAGAAACCTCCTGTTATGGCCAATGCTATTTTCATCCCTCCAAGAAGATCTTTTTTCGTGACTGAGCCGCTGAAAATATCTCTTAAAGCAAGAACTCCAAGCAAGGGGATACAGACCTGCGCGATAATAAGGGTCATCGTAACTGCCCGGAACTTATTATATCCGGGAAAATAATCGATAAAAATATTTGTGAAACCCATCAGATTATGGCCCCATGACAGCATTATCGACAAAATGGTGGCAACCAGCAGCCACCACTTCTCAGGTCCTTTTATGATAATTAGCCCAAGAACAAAAAAGAAAAGGACAATTGCTCCGACATAATGGGGGCCGTCGGTTCCGGGTTGTGTCCCCCAGTATTTCGTTAACAAGTCTGCGGATGACGCATTATTGTTTTTCCTTAAGGCTGTAACTGTTTCAGAATTTCTGTTAAAAGGAGTACTTGAGCCGCCTTTATAATTTGGTATCAGGAGATTAAAAGTCTCATCGATACCGTAGCTCCAGTAAGTAATATAATCCCTGTCAAGTCCTGATGATGCGTTTGCTGTCTCAGTTTTAAGGTCAGACTTTCCCCTGATGGAATATTTCCCGTATTGATACACGGAATAGAGAGATGCGAAATTTACTCCAATAGCGATTATAAAAGGAATAACAAGTATCCCGGATGTTTTAAAAAATTGTGGAAGAGTTTTTTGTCTGACTGAAAAGATGAATTCTGTAATTACAAAAACAAGCAGGCAGAGTAATGCATAATATGTAATCTGCGGATGGTTTGCCAGGATCTCAAGGGTCAGTACTACAGCGGTAAAAAGTGCTCCTTTTATTGCATCTTTTCTGTATGAGTAATATATTCCTCCAATCATCGGGGCCATATAGGCAAGGGCAATAGCCTGGGTATTATGGCCGGCTGCAATTATCTGGAACAGAAATGAAGATAAACCATAAGCCAGTGATCCGACAATAGCTATCCATGGGTCAACACCGAACAGCAGTAGTAAAATATAAAACCCGGCCATTGCCAGGAACAATACGGAAACAGGCATGCCAAAGATCCTGAGGGTGGTGTCAACATACTTAAACAGGTTGCCCGGATATTTTGTCGATATCAGGTATGCCGGCATGCCGCTGAAGATCGAGTTAGTCCATAAAGGTTCTTTGTCGTATTTTTCACGGTAATCAACAATCTCTTTGGAATTGATCTTTGATACCATTGAGTCGTTACCTTTCAGAGTTTTACCTTCAAGAACAGGATAAAAATATGTGAAAGATATCACCGTAAACAATAATATTGCAATAAGGTGCGGCAGAACAGGTTTTATTTTATTTTTTATCTGCATTACTATGTTATTAATATTACTGATGTGAAAGAGAGACAAAAATATATATTTACCGGGAATTATTGATCCTTATATCAAAATTGAATCATTGATAGTTCAGTAAACAGATACATTTAATGGAAATTATTAGAAAATCAGGGGGTATTTACAGATTTTAAGGGAGGTAAAGTGATAACCTGATATCTTGATATTAATGTATATTTGTAGGTTCAACAAAAGTCATACTAAAACAATATCAGTTTGGGAGTTATTCAGCGTCAAACGATCAGTGGCACATTCTACTCTTACGTTGGAGTTATCATAGGTTTTGTAAGTCTGGCAGTTCTATCTCCAAAAATATTTTCTACTGAGCAGATCGGGTTAACCCAGATACTTATAGCCACATCTTCCATTCTTGCTCAAATTGGTGGACTGGGCTTCAATAATGTTACAAACCGGCTTTTCCCTTATTTCAGAGACCGTGAATCGGGACATAATGGATTTCTGTCGCTCGGCCTTCTTGTAACGATTGCCGGATTTCTTATTTCTGCACTGATAATTATTATTTATCTTCCGACGTTTGAGGAGGCCAACAAGGCACGTTCAGCATTATTATCCGACTACGCTTATTATATCCCTGTTTTGCTGGGAATGACAATGTTCTTTTCATTATTGGATAACTTCTGTAAAGTACTCTTTAATGCCGTTCTTGGCACATTTCTGCGGGAAGTTCTGCTGAGATTGATTAACCTGGGATTAATAATTCTATTCCTTTTGGATGTTATTACTTTCAGAGGTTATATATTATATTTTGTAATATCACAGGCGATTCCTGCATTGATAATAATAATATATTTAATAAGGGAAGGAGAATTCAGACTTACAGGATTTAAAAACTTTATTGACAGACCACTTGTAAATGAGATCATTAAACTATCATTTTATGGTATTCTTGCCGGATTAAGCGGTATCGCAATTACAAATATTGATAAGTATATGGTGAATAGCATTGACGGATTAAGTGATGCCGGCATATATTCTATTGCTGTCTATTTCGCAACAATTATTTTAATCCCTGCCAGGTCGCTGGGAAAAATTTCTGTTCCGATCATAGCTGAAGCCTGGAAGAAGAATGATGTTTCAGAAATAAATCATATATATTCAAGAAGCAGTATAAATCAATATCTGATTGGTCTACTAATAATGGCAGGTATCTTTTGTAATCTGAAAAACATTTTTGAGTTTCTTCCAGCTGAATATATTAACGGGAAGCTGGTAATAATAATTTTCAGTATTACCAATATTGTTAATGTTTCTACCGGTGTAAGCCAATATATTCTGGGAACGTCATATCTATACAGGTACCAGACATATCTTATGCTTCTGCTTATAATACTGGTAATCATTACCAATACTATTATGATACCCATATGGGGAATGACAGGAGCAGCTTTAGCTTCTCTTTTATCTATGTCAGTTTATACCTTCCTTACTGTTTTAATGCTCTGGAAGAAATACAAGCTTTGGCCGTTCAGCCTTTTACATCTGAAGGCAACAGTGGTTGCAGTGGCAATATTTTTTATTTCATCTTTGATTCCCCCTATGTCACTCTATATCGATGTAGTAGTAAGGAGTTTGGTTATAACAATATTGTTCCTGACAGCGGTACTGGTACTGAAACTTTCAGACGAAGGGTCTGAGATCTTACGAAAAATATTGCGTGTTATAAGGCGCGATTAGATGTTTCTTTTAGCATAAACGGCATAATACCTTGGCGTAATACCTCTTAGAAATGGACTGAAACCTATCTTGTCAGATTTGCTGATCCATTTTTTTCTCAATTATATTCCATTCTGCCTTCTCAACTAACCAATCGAACTGCCAGTCTTCGAATTCATGGAAATGACAATCCCATGGATCAGAACTGTTCTGCTCGTGTACTGCTTAAACCTATTCCCTATAGGATCTTTTGGACTTTATATTATCTTTGTGAAGATAATGTGAAAAGGATTAGCAGAAGACTAAAGAATAAAATATATTGATATAGAAACACAATACGGTCATTTGTTGAGGCGCTGCAATAATACGCTCAATTTTCTTGAAAAGGTTATCCCCAAAGATTCTAAAATTCTGGATCTGGGTACTCAGAATTATTTATCTGATTTTCTAAGAGAAAATGGTTATAATATTGAAAATACAAAAGGAGAAGACCTTGACATAGATTTTGGTAACTATATCGGTTATGAAGCTGAAATAGTTACTGCATTCGAAATATTTGAGCATATGCTTGCGCCATATAATATATTGCGTAGCCTGAAGCAAAAGAAACTGGTTGCATCAGTTCCACTGAAACTTTGGTTTAAAAGTGCAAACTGGAGTGATAAGGATGAATGGGATAATCATTATCATGAATTTGAAATAAAACAGTTCAATTTTCTACTGAAGAAATCGGGTTGGGAGATTAAAAAATTTGAAACATGGACTTCTCCTGATTGGAAAAAAATTGGCTTCAGGCCATTTTTAAGGCATTTTTATCCAAGGTATTATATTGTTTATTGCGAAAGGCCTTAAATATTCAGAGATTCTTGAATTTCCTTTATTGAATCAACTGTTTAGTGTTTGATTAACCCGTTTTGTTTATTAGAAGCCGAAGAATTGAGGCAAACTATACGAATTAGATGGGTTTATCTTTCCCGGTTGTCCGCGATAGAAAAATAACCAATTGAGTAACAGTTGGCGGGAAACTCAATGGTATTTTTTTCTTGATAGATAATGCTTTGAAAACTTTCTAATGCGTTAAAGGGGATCAACAATCTGGTGCAGCTGTGTTATAAGAAAAGGATGTGCTGAGTTTTTAAATTCCGGGTTACACTTTTATTATTCTTTGCAGCAATTATTTTTTAGTTAATTCAAAGATTCCACACCCATATTTGCATCCAAAATTCACTTCAACTTCTTTTTTTGATAATTCCATATTCTCAAAGAATTCTCCTTTATCATTGACATATGAGAAACTGTTCAGATAAAAATGGGCACTCAGCAAGTCAAGCAAGTATTGAACCGAAAATATCCTGTGTGCATTAAATTCAATCCTTTGACGACCAATAGGGACCGCAAAGTAAAATTTACCATTAGATTGTAATATTTTACTAATATTCTCAATAGCTTTTAGATAACCGTAATAATCAATTGGATCTCCGTATCTGCCTAAACCAAAATGTTCAATAGAATGAAGTGCTGAAATCGAATCGCAGTAATTAATCATATTTTCCGGAAGTTGCATTAAGTCAGCTTTTCTGAATATGATATTTTTAACTTTATTTTTTTGCTCCCTGATATCAATAATTTCAATTTCCCTGAAAACTGCTACATGCGCAACAAAACCATCTGTTCGTGAACCTATATCAACATGACGTTCAGGGTTATTAATAAAAATCTTTCTGGCAATGTACAAATCCTGGTGGAAATAGTGCCCACTCATAACTCCGGATTCAGAAAACCGCTCATTTAATATTGGATAGGTTTTCCCAAAGTAAAATTTTGAATCTTTATTTTTTTGTTTTTTGATTTTTATCAGGTCATGAATAAAAAAAGGGAACCCTCTTAGTGTATTAAAGAGCATGATTAAATCAAATCCAAATAACCTGAAAGTATTGTAAACCGATATTAATATTTTTTTCATTGTTTATATTTTAATATTTATATGACACAGATTACGAATCTGTTATTAGGATATTGGAACAGGAGAAATTTCATACGGCAATCCATTCTTCAGGCATACTTTTATAAGTTATTAAAGCACTTTCCGGATAGGTTACCATCTTTTGGGCATTAGTATTCAACCAGGCAGCCCACCAGGAAAAGGTACTATTTGCAATGATGTTATGCTTGCACCTGCTCATCAAGAGCATATCTTTATAGGCATTATTTCGCTGCCTATTTTCCATAAAAACGGTATTGTAGGGTAAGTCCAGATTATTTTTACACCAATCTATTTCGTCTGAGAATATAAAATACTGAAGATTACCGAACCGGGCCTCGAGAATATCGCGAGATTTCGCATAATAGTCAGGTGAACACATAGGAAATGTGTCAGGATATTTTTTATAGTCACCCCTTCTTACATGTATTCCAACAGATGCACCAGAACTTATTAAATTGAGCATTTGCTGTTCTGATTCACTCAATTCGGTTTCCCGGAATGTATATAGCTTTCGGATTTCGTCTTTTACATCTTTAAAGTATCTCTCTTCATTCCAGTAACCTTCAATATAAACATTATCAAGATTCTTGTAATCATTGTAATCTATATTCTTCCAGAACATATACGCGTGGTGTTTTCTTCCGCGCAGACGACGAAGTATTCTGTGACGAAGCTGGTAGCCTACGTCAGCATATTGCAGGGATACTTTTCTGGGAACGACTTCATTCGTAAAATTAATGTTGAATATTTTATTGATTTCTAATCCATTATGTATATTCCAGTGATATGTTGAGATGTCCAGTTTTACATTTTCGGCGCCATGCCAGAATTGCATTTGTTTAAAAAATGCATATTGAAACATCTGATTACCCAATCCACTTCTTAAACGAATAATAATCATTTTATTAACGTATTAACATGATCAAGATACTCTTTGGATTTTTGCCTTATGGAAAAATTCCGAATAGTTTTTTTGACATTTTCTAAAATATTATTCAAATGTTCTGGTTTCAAAGTAACAGCTTCCAACAGTTTTATAGAAATCGATCGGTCATCAAATGGATCGCATAGAAACCCATTTTCTCCGTCAACTATTATACCATCTATTCCTTCATTTTCAGAGCCAATGGTTATACAGCCACAGGCCATGGCTTCCAGATAGGCTAATCCTAATGTCTCATCATAACTGGGAAGGATAAAAATATCACTTTTTAATAGATTTCTGATTACATCATCACGGTTATACTGTCCACAGAATTTTACATTGTCAGAAAGGTTTAAATGCTGAGCTTGGTTCTTTAGTTTCTCTTCTTCATCACCGGATCCGATGATGCTGAAGTTCCAGTTTATATTTGAGGGCAATAGTGTTAACGCCTTTATTATCTTGTCTATTTGTTTTCGTTTAATCAGAGAACTAACTGTAACGATTTCAAACTTTCCAGACAACTTTTTGCTGGTATTATCAAGTTTAAGATATCTCTCAGGCAAGCCAGAAAGTGCAACAAAAGTGCGATCACTGAAAGCTGGAAATTGTTGCTGAAAGAGACGCTCATAGGTATATGAGCGGCAGGCAAAAGCAGTTGCCTGTTTAAAGATCCTTTCCTGGTGCCAATGGTGAAAGCGGTTTTTGGAAATTCTAATATCCGACATATGAATGCCAATAACCAGTGGAACTTTAAATTTTCTTGCGAGTGTATGAAAAGTGAAATAGGAATTATATTGATGACATATTATGACATCTGGTTTGAATGGTATTTTTTTTAATGCCTTTCTTTGGCTGTAAAAGTTCAATTTTATTAAAGGAATTCTTAATGGCTTAATGAATTCAACATCAAGATTATTACCAATTTTAAAAACAGGTTTATCTGGAAAGGCTTCCTTTTCATAACCATAATGTGGACGCAATACCTTAACGAAGTGGCCCATATTTCCCCATTCTTCTGCAAATTCTCTCAGTGCACCTGAGGTATAGCTGACTTCAGCAGTATAAGGGAAAAGTTGAGTGATTAGTAAAATATTCATTTAATCGATTGGAGTTTCATATATCTTTCTGAAACCATCGCATAAAACAAAGATATCAAAGCCCTGTTCCCTGAGAATTGCTATGTCCCTGAGAACATGTATGTCGTTATTCAATTCATTATCAACTACAATGCCGACTTCCATATGAAGATATGTGTATTTAGAGAAGTAGGTTTAAAGATAAGAAAAGTTTAACGGTCTAATAAATTTAACAGAATTGCCGAACTATTGAATTAACATATGAATAACCTTCTCAGTTAATTCTCTCCTGCTGAAAAGCTTGCTTGCTGGTGTCACATATTTATTGGTGCCAGAGAAAACTGAAGTCAAATATTCGGAGATGCCTTTATAATCATTATAGATGAATGTTTCGCCAACTTCGTTTTCTTTTATTATTACAGATCCATCATTATCCTCCGGTCCAAGACATAAGATGGGTTTCCCTGATGCGATATATTCAAATAATTTCCCCGTAATAATACTTTTGTTGCTCTTATGTTCAGGTATGATAAGCAGGAGAATTGATGAATCAAGAAGATAGCGGACAATCTTCTTGTGATCGGTGTAAGATATAAATTCAACAGATGAATTACCAACACTTTTCAGAATCGTACCTTTCATATTTTCAGGCACTGTGCCGACGAACCTTAAAATGAAATTATTTCCTTCCTCACTGAAAAGCTTAAGCGCTTTCAGGAAACCCGCTATTGGATAGGTCTCAGTAAGAGTGCCTGTATATGTAATAGTAAAAACATCAGGAGATGATTCTTTAGTGAATTTAAAATCATCTTCGTCATATCCATTTGTAATTACTTCAGTTTTGCTGTCTATTCCACTTGTCTTGGAAACAAAAGTTGCTTTTAGTGATGGTCCTATAGTAATAATTCTGTCTGCTCCCTTCAACACAGCTTTTTCATATGATGAATCAATTATTTTCGATAAAACAGTCGGATAAAACTGATCATAATAGTAGATGTCGGTCCAGGGATCCCTCAAATCAGCTATCCAGGTGATCTGTGGAAACTTCTTCTTTAATTTTAGTCCGATTAGCTGTGTTGAATGTGGAGGACTGGTAGTTATAATTTTTATTATATCTTCAGATTCGATTATTTCGCAGGCTTTCTTAAAAGCATATCTGTTCCACCCTCTCCTGGGATCAGGGATGAAAAAATTTCCCCTTATAAACCGCATTATTTTTCCTTTAAGTGTATTATTTACACTATTTGCAAAACCTGCTGTCGGAATGCGGGATGAGTCGGTACTGTATACCTTGAAAAAGTTTATGGCAGTAGTTGTGAACACCTTTACTTTATCCGGAAGATCGGTCATAAGCGATTCGTCTATTACAGGATAGGCCGCAAATTTGGGATCAACAGTAAGTATATAGGGTTCCCATCCAAATTCCGGAAGATACTTCGAGAATTTAAGCCATCGCTGTACTCCAGCTCCGCCACTGGGAGGCCAGTAGTAGGTGATTATCAGCACCTTTTTCATGTTAAAGCTGTTTCAACAGGCTTGCAATATTTACTTTTTCAGTAATAATATTCTTGAGTTGAGAAATATTGACTCTTTCCTGGAGCATCGAATCGCGATATCTTATTGTGACTGTTTTGTCATCAATGGTCTGATGATCGATGGTTATGCAGTAAGGTGTGCCGATCGCATCCTGTCGGCGGTAGCGTCGGCCGATGGAGTCTTTATCATCGTACTGGCAGTTAAAATCGAACCTTAGGTCATGTACAATTTTCTCAGCTATTTCAGGTAACCCGTCTTTTTTTACAAGCGGCATCACAGCAAGCTTTACAGGGGCCAGGAAAGAGGGAAGCTGCAAAACAATCCTGGTATCACTGCTGCCATCTTCTTTATTCAGTTCTTCTTCCTTGTAGGCAGCTGAGATAACCTGGAGGAACATCCTGTCGACGCCGATAGAGGTCTCGATAACAAAAGGCACATAGGATTCTCCTCTTTCCGGATCAAAATATTGCATTTTCTTACCGCTGTATTCCTGGTGCTGCCTGAGATCGTAATCAGTACGCGAATGAATTCCTTCGACTTCTTTAAAGCCAAACGGGAATTTATATTCTATATCAGTTGCTGCATTTGCATAATGGGCCAGCTTGGTGTGATCGTGAAAGCGGTAATTTTCGTCTCCAAAGCCCAGTGCTTTGTGCCACTTCATCCTTATCTCTTTCCAGTGTCTGAACCAGTCGAGCTCACTGCCAGGCTGGACAAAAAACTGCATTTCCATCTGCTCAAATTCCCTCATTCTGAAGATAAACTGCCGTGCAACAATCTCATTACGAAAAGCTTTGCCTATCTGGGCAATACCAAAAGGTATCTTCATCCTTCCGGTTTTCTGGACATTCAGGAAATTTACAAAGATGCCCTGTGCTGTTTCGGGCCGGAGATAAATCTTGTTTGCCCCTTCCAGTGTTGAACCCATTTCTGTAGCAAACATAAGATTGAATTGTCTTACTTCAGTCCAGTTACGTGTGCCGGAGACAGGACAGACAATTTCATTATCAATAATTATCTGGCGCAATTCATTCAGGTCGGAGTCGTTCAATGCTTTTGAAAACCTCGCATTGAGCTCATCTATCTTTGCCTGGTTTGCCAGAATACGGGGATTTGTCTCCCGGAATTTTTTTTCATCAAAGTTATCTCTGAACCTTTCACGGGCCTTCTCAATCTCCTTATTGATCTTCTCTTCAAATTTTGCAAGGTGTTCTTCAATAAGCACATCGGCACGATATCTTTTCTTTGAATCTTTATTGTCGATAAGCGGGTCGTTAAATGCATCAACATGGCCGGAAGCTTTCCAGATAGTTGGATGCATGAATATTGCTGAATCAAGCCCCACAATATTTTCATTAAGAAGCACCATGCTGTCCCACCAGTATTTTTTGATATTGTTCTTCAGCTCCACACCATACTGGCCATAATCATAAACTGCACTGAGTCCGTCGTAAATTTCACTTGAGGGGAACACATATCCATATTCTTTGCAGTGAGCAATCAGCTTCTTAAAAACATCTTCCTGAGCCATAATATCTTTTGTTAAAGTTTGCGGAAAGCAAAAGTAAGGCAAAAACTTTGGTTTTACAATTTCTTCGTACTGTTGCTTCTCTCCTAAATCTATTTGTATCTTTACCCGCAGTCCAATCATTTTAATTATGAAGAAAAGAACAGATTTTCTTGTTCTGGGATCAGGGATTGCAGGGTTGACCTTTGCTCTTAAAGCTTCAAAATTCGGGAAAGTTACAGTAGTTACAAAAGCCAACATTGACGACACCAATACCCGTTATGCACAGGGTGGTATCGCTGCAGTTTTCAGCGAACCGGATAATTTTGAGAAGCATATACACGATACACTTGTTGCCGGCGCCGGCTGTTGCGATGAGGCCGTGGTCAGAATGGTAGTCAGTGAAGCCCCGGACAGAATAAAAGATCTTATTGATTTAGGAGTATCTTTCGACAAGAGGGACGATGGCACCTATGATCTTGCAAGAGAGGGCGGGCATTCTGAATACAGGATACTTCATCATAAAGACAGAACGGGCGAAGCTATCCAGAATACTCTGATGAAGCGTGTAAAGAAAAATCCAAATATCGAAATCTTTGAACATCATTTTGCAATTGAACTTCTCACACAACATCATCTCGGCGAGGTTGTTAAACGTAATTATCCTGATATTAAATGTTTTGGAGCCTATGTTGCTGATCTTATTAACCAGCGGGTTATAACCATCCTTTCCAGAGTCACTATTGTTGCAACCGGTGGTATCGGTAACGTCTATTTGACAACAACCAACCCTGAGATAGCTACCGGAGATGGTATTGCCATGGTATACAGGGCAAAGGGAACAATTGAGAATATGGAGTTTGTGCAGTTCCATCCGACATCCCTGTACGATCCAAATGCCAGGCCTTCTTTTCTGATAACAGAAGCGCTTAGAGGTTTTGGTGCCTCGCTGAAAAATATGTCGGGAGAAAAGTTCATGAAAAGATACGACAGTCGTGGCTCGCTGGCACCGCGAGATATAGTTGCGCGGGCGATAGATAACGAAATGAAGATATGGGGCGATGATCATGTATGGCTTGATTGTACACATCTTGACCCTGTTGCCCTGAAAGACCATTTCCCGAATGTTTATGAACATTGCCTGGCACGAGGGATTGATATTACAAAAGATTTGATACCGGTTGTCCCGGCAGCCCATTATTCATGCGGAGGTATAAAAGTTGACATGGACGGACAAAGTAATATTGACAGGTTGTATGCTCTTGGTGAGGCTTCGTCGACTGGCCTTCACGGAGCTAACAGACTGGCTTCCAATTCTCTGATCGAAGCAGCTGTATATGCTCACAGAGCAGCTATGCATACCGGGAAACGGCTTAAAGAACTTACTTTTGAAGAACCTATACCCGACTGGGACTACAAAGGCACAACACATCTTGAAGAAATGGTACTTATAACCCAGAGTTTAAAAGAAGTACAGATGATCATGAGTAATTATGTCGGAATAGTACGATCTGATCTTCGTCTTGAGAGAGCAATGGTAAGACTCGAGATACTTTATGAAGAAACGGAAAGCCTTTATAAACGCTCATTGATCTCAAAAAAGATATGCGAGGTAAGAAATCTTATTAATATAGGGTATATTATTATAAAGCTGGCAAAAAAAAGGCATGAGAGCATCGGCCTTCATTATTCGATCGATCATCCTAAAAAAAACATTTTCTGAATTCTGATAAAATCTTTGAATGAATCATCTTGAATCTTCATTTACCGGAAAGAATGCATTCTGGCGATATTTTATAATGTTGCTGGTGATCCTGGCAGCCACTAATACAATAGGGGCAATTCCACTTTTTATAAGCATAGCCATAAGCTCTGCCAGCAATCCACAGGCAATCAGTGAATTAGCTACCAGGCCAAACGATCTCAGTCCTCTACATCTTGATCCTAACGTCGGATTATTAATTATGCTTTTCCCTTTTATAATAGGACTTCTCACATTTGTTTTACTGGTTAAACCATTAAATGACAGGTCGCCTGCCAAAGTAATTAACGGTACAAATTCTTTTCGCTGGAACAGGTTCCTCATTTCAGCACTGGTATGGACAATTGTTTCAGCTATCTATCTGTTCATTAATCTTAGACTGGACCCTTCAAATTTTTCTGTAAACAATAAAACATTTACCATCATTACTCTGGCTCTTATTTCAGTATTATTCATCCCTTTTCAGGCAACTTTTGAGGAGATAATATTCAGGGGTTACCTTATGCAGGGATTTGCTGTACTTTTTAGAAACAGATTTCTTCCCCTGGTACTAACTTCAGTTTTCTTTGGCCTGATGCATGCTTTTAACCCGGAAGTCAAGGACTTTGGTTTCTGGACCATGATACCACAATATGTTCTGTTCGGCATTATTTTCGGGGTCATCACTATTCTTGATGATGGTATTGAAGCAGCTATGGGAGCCCATGCCGCTAATAATATTTTTCTATGTATTATGGTAACAAATGAATCATCGGCCCTTCAGACTCCGGCGCTTTATGAACAACATACTGTATATCCCTGGACTGAATTTCTGACTATGCTGATAATGGGAATAGTAATTATTTTTATACTGAAAACCATCTTTAAATGGAAAAGTTTTTCTGTTCTCTTAAGTAAAGCTGAGCCGGGAACAGTAAAAACTCAAACTCCGTAAACCGATGTTTTTTCATCAGTTCTGAGGGAACCCCATTTAACTTTTATTTCCTCAATGATATTCTTAATTTCATCGACCTCGACACTCGTAAGAAGCTTTAGCCGGGTTTCCTTAAAATGGGGAATTCCTTTAAAGTAATTTGACAGGTGTCTGCGCATTTCATAAATAGCTCTCTTGCCCTCCTTAAACTCTAGAGATTTATCGAGGTGAAGCAGGGCAAGATCAGCCTTTTCCTTAACCGTTGGTTCGGGTAAAATATCACCTGTATCAAGATAATGCCTTATATCTCTGAAGATCCATGGTCTTCCGACAGCTGCTCTTCCTATCATTAATCCATCGACGCCATATTTTTCGAACATTTCCCTTGCTTTTACCGGACCATTTATATCGCCATTACCTATTACCGGGATCTTCATTCTCGGATTATTCTTTACTTCACCGATAAGGGTCCAGTCGGCAAACCCTTTATAGAATTGCGCCCTTGTTCTTCCGTGAATAGTAATTGCTTTGATGCCGGTATCCTGCAACCTTTCTGCCACTTCCACAATATTCTTTGATTCATCATCCCAGCCCAGACGTGTTTTAGCGGTTACCGGAAGTTTAACGGACCTGACGATTGCTTCTGTCATCTCAATCATCAATGGGATATTACGCAACATGCCTGCGCCTGCGCCCCTGTTTGCGATTTTCTTTACGGGGCATCCGAAATTAATATCAATAAGTTCCGGTGTCGCCTCTTCAGCAATTAATGCTGCCTCAACCATTGCATCAATAAGATGCCCATAAAGCTGGATACCGACAGGTCTTTCAAAATCATAAATAGTAAGTTTCCTGACACTTTTTTCACCATCCCTGATAAGACCGTCGGAAGATATAAATTCAGTATACAGAAAGTCGGCACCATTTAATTTACAGATCCCGCGGAAGGAAGGATCTGTAATATCTTCCATAGGTGCCAGAAAAAGAGGGCGTTCGCCCAATGATATGTTGCCTATTGTCAAAGCTGCCGATTTTCGTCGCGTTCAGGGAAGATATGCACTGCGATTATGACTGTACTGAGGCTTTATTTTCGACGTTTTCAGGTTCTTTGATTTCATTTTTCCTGTAAAAGTATACCAGCCCGTAATCTTCGCATTTATTTCGGCGCTGATCTTCAGGTAGGGAGTTATGAGCGGTTTCAACCTCATTCCATATGTCAAGGATTATCTCATCAGCCTCTTTTCTCATATCACCCGTTTTTTCAATATAATTGAGAGTCTTCCTGGCAAGTATTTTATGATGGTTATAGGCTTCGAGGAAATTTTCATACCTTACTTTTACTACTGCAATTGTTGGATTAGTTATAGGACTTCCACCTTTGCGTATTCTGAATTCTTCACCCTCAATAATCCTTTTTCCCCAGCTAATCAATTCATTGTCAGTATTCAGGGAAGGTACCGTTGATTCATTCGTGGCAAGACCATAGTATGCCCTTGTTTCAGCTGGAAGGTCGCCACGATAAATTGCCATATTCATAACACGTATAAAGTGAGTGAGGAATATTCTGGCTTTTCTCACTACCTCATTATAGCTTTTGCTCTTTTTGTTCTGTGAAGTCATGGCCTGCCTTTGAAGCTGTAAGCTGTGTTCAAAAAGAGGAAGGAATCTTTGTAACCTGACTATTATTTTTGCAGGATAAGCCATTTTATAAGGTGGAACTTCTTTTCCTTTTTCGAGTGCAATTTTCATAGCTCTGATTCTTGCAGTGTCAGTGTTAGGTAATCTACGATACGGCATAGTGATAACTGGTGTTAATAAAATGTTGGTAACTGTTGCGAATATAATATTTATTTGTTAATAACCAATAGTATTCGCATAATAATTATGCTGATTATTAAAATGTTTGAAAAAAGTGATCTTTATTTAGAATTGTTAATAACACTTTCACATATTATTATACGAAAAATACCTGTTCATTGTTTCAGAAAAAGACAGAAGTATGTATAAGCCTGTTGAAAGTTTTAACCTGCATAATATCTAACCCTTAGTGAATCTTTGTGAAACCCTTTGTGGTCCTTTGTGGTTGTTATTTTACCACAAAGGGACACAAAGTTTAACTCTAAGTAACACAAAGCAGCAGAGTACTTTGGATTTATTTTTAATAATGTAAAATAATGATCAAAAGGATTTAATAAAATTAATTCTGGTCTCTTTGTTTCGTACTTTTATGGTAGTAACTTAGGAGCTTATAATCAATTTAAATTTAGGTCACATGTTTAAGAGCGATGTATATATTAAAAGAAGAGAGGCGCTTCACAGTAAAATGAGATCAGGACTGGCTCTTTTTATCGGGAATAATGAAGCACCGCTTAATTATCCTGACAATACTTATCATTACAGGCAGGATAGTGATTTCCTCTATTTTTTCGGGCTCGACATTCCAGGGCTTGCCGTCATTATGGATTTCGATTCGGGCAAAGACCTGATACTAGGTAATGATTTTGATATGGATGATATTATCTGGATGGGTCCTCAGCCAAAAGTAAAGGATCTTGCCATGAAATGCGGAATTACAAGCACATCCCCGATGGCCAGGCTTGAAGAGATTATTAAAGAGGCACTTTCAAAAAGAAGGAAGATACATTTTTTGCCTCCCTACAGAGGAGAGACAAAAATGATCCTCGGATCGCTGTTAAAGGAAAATCCATGCCAGATGAAGACCTTTGCATCTGATGATCTGATCAGGGCAGTTGTGTCTATGAGATCCATAAAGGAAAAAGTTGAAATTGAAGAGATTGAAAAAGCAATAGATATTGCTTACGTGATGCATGTTACTGCAATGAAAATGTGCAAACAGGGTGTCCGTGAACAGGATATTTCAGGTACAATAGAAGGGATTGCCCTGTCAAAAGGAGGGGGAACGTCTTTTCCTGTAATTCTGAGTATCAATGGACAGACCCTTCACAACCATGGTCATGGAAACATACTTAAGAAAGGCCGGATGATGGTTGCTGATGCGGGTGCTGAAACGAACCTTCATTACTCTTCCGATATAACCAGGACAACACCTGTGGGGGGCAAATTCAGCCAGCAGCAAAAGGACGTTTATGAAATTGTGCTTAAAGCCAATACAGAAGCAATTAAGGAAACCCGACCGGGAATATCAAACAGGGACATCCATTTCACTGCATGTAAGATAGTAGCATCAGGGTTGAAGGATATGGGACTTATGAAGGGGGATATGGATGAAGCAGTTGCTGCCGGGGCACATGCCCTTTTTATGCCGCATGGCATAGGACACATGATGGGGCTCGATGTACACGATATGGAATCGCTTGGTGAAAATTACGTTGGATATAATGATGAGATAAAGCGCAGCGATCAGTTTGGTCTTGCATTCCTGAGGTTTGCTCTTCCGTATAAACCCGGACATGTCTTTACTGTTGAACCAGGATGCTATTTTATACCGGAGCTTATAACTCAGTGGAGAACAAAAGGCAGGTTTTCGGAATTTATCAATTACAGCAAGCTGGACAACTATTTTTCTGTTGGCGGAATACGTATAGAAGACGATGTCCTCATAACGGATAAAGGGCATAAGGTTCTTGGCAGGCCCATACCTAAAACAATAAAAGAGGTTGAATTAATTTGCGGATGAGCCGACTTATTGCCATAAGCGATATTCATGGATGTTTTAATCCGTTCTATGATCTTGTGGTGAATGTTGTTGACCTTACAAAATCGGACAAGCTTGTTCTTCTGGGTGATTATATTGACCGGGGTGAGCAGAGCAGGGACGTAATTGATTTTATTATGGATCTCCTGGATAAGGGTTTTGATATAATACCACTCACCGGGAATCACGAACAGATGCTTATAGATTCTTTCAATTCTCCTGAAATGCTGCCGCTTTGGTACATGAACAGCGGAATGACTACTCTTGAGAGTTTTGGAATAACCAATATTACAGACATGGACCGGCGGTATATTGAGTTTTTTAAAAACCTGGAATTTTACCTGGAAACCAAAAGCTTCCTGTTTGTTCATGCAGGATTCAATGACCAAGCGGCAGATCCTTTTTCAGACAGGAAGAATATGGTATGGGAATGCGGGCCTTCATATAATAATCCCATCTTTTTTGGAAAGACGATCATTCATGGTCATCGTCCGAAACACCTCGAATATGTTCTAAATCTGATCCGCGAAAAGTCGAAAGTAATACCTATAGACACGGGTTGCGTATATGAGAAGGAATTAGGTTATGGATTTCTTTCAGCACTGGATGTATATAAAATGAATCTGATTTCTGTTCCTAATAATTAATACAAAGAGTATCTGATGCTGTTAATAATTGTCCTTATTGTCTGTATTTTATTTATAGTCTTTTCATCAACAAAGCTAAAGATTCATCCATTTCTTGCTTTGCTGTTTGCTGCAGTGGGCTTTGGGATCTTTACCGGGATGCCATTACCACAGATTGTCCAGTCACTGAACAGTGGTTTCGGAAATACACTGGGGTATATTGGTATAGTAATAGTCGCAGGGACCATCATCGGTTATTTTCTTGAGTTATCAGGGGGTGCCTATACGCTGGCAGATAAAATATTGAAAATTATAGGTGAAAAACGGGTCCCTCTTGCAATGGCAGTCATCGGCTGGTTTGTATCGATACCGGTATTTGCTGATTCTGGTTTTGTAATTCTTTCCCCTCTCAACAAATCACTTTCAAAAAGAGCCAGGGTATCTCTGGCCGGTCCTGCCATTGCTTTAAGCCTGGGACTGACAGCCACTCATTGTCTTGTCCCTCCGACCCCTGGACCAATAGCAGCTGCCGGTATCCTGGAGGCGAATCTTGGACTGGTGATACTACTGGGAATACCTGTAAGTCTTATCGCTTTGTTTGCAGGATGGTTCTTTGCTGTTAAGTTTGCTTCAAAGGTATCTGTTGATCCGAATCCTGATATGTCCGAATCAGAGATCCTGAAAAAGATACAAGATGCTCCCTCAGCATTTAAATCTTTGGTTCCTATCTTTCTGCCTATAATACTGATCGTCCTGAAATCAGTCTCTGATTTTCCAACAAATCCTTTCGGGAGCGGGAATTTAAAGATGTTTTTTGATTTCATTGGTGAGCCGACAATTGCTTTGCTGATAGGTGTCCTTCTGGCTTTTTTATTACCTAAAAAACGACCAGAAGGAATCTTTTCTGAATCAGGATGGGTTGGTAAAGCCCTGTTGACTGCTGCTACGATCATCTTGATTACAGGTGCTGGCGGAGCTTTCGGTAAAGTGCTACAGAATTCCGGCCTTGCCAGGATCATAGGTGACTCTCTTTCCGATATCAGCCTTGGTATCTGGCTTCCTTTTATAATCGCCGCCACTATAAAAAGTGCCCAGGGTTCTTCTACTGTTGCCATAATAACCACTTCCTCAATAATTGCACCGCTCCTGGCGTCACTTGGTTTCAACACTGAGATCGGCAAATCACTAATGGTACTGGCAATAGGGTCGGGGGCAATGGTCGTATCTCATGCAAACGACAGTTTCTTCTGGGTGGTCACTCAGATGTCGCATATGGATGTGAAAACCGGATATAAACTTCAAAGTCTCGGAACATTTATCCTGGGAACAACTGCAGGGATCGTTATCTGGTTATTAAGCCTTTTTTTAAAATGATTAATAATAAAAAATAAAATGAATAACATGAAAGCTGTTGTAAAATTTGCTGAGGCTCCCGGAGCTGCAATGCCTGACGCTTATGGGAAAAGGACTGGTTGATCTTGATAAGCTGATAACACATGAACCTGGCACAGACCATTGGGAAGAGGCATGTGAGATGAGCGAATCAAAGGAAGCTACCAAAGTTATATTGAAACCAATTTCCTAATATGCCTTGTAGAATTCCCTGTTAAGCCTGGCTATATTTGTAAGTTTTATCTGTTTGGGGCATTCAGCTTCGCAGGCGCCTGTATTTGAGCAGTTTCCAAATCCAAGTTCATCCATCTTTTCCACCATGGCCCTTACTCTTTCCTTTGCCTCGACTCTCCCCTGGGTAAGCAGGGCAAACTGCGAGATCTTAGCTGATACAAACAGCATGGCAGACGCATTTTTGCAGGCTGCCACACAGGCTCCGCATCCGATACATATTGATGAATCAAAGGCTGTATCAGATTCATGCTTCTGAACCAGTATTGAATTTGCCTCAGGAGCTGCACCTGTATTAATTGAGATGAATCCACCGACAACCTGTATCTTGTCAAAAGCGCTCCGGTCAACTATAAGATCTTTGATCACAGGGAAAGGTCTGGCTCTCCATGGCTCTATCCAGATAGTGTCGCCATCTTTAAAAAACCTCATTGAAAGATGGCATGTTGTAACTGCCGGGACCGGCCCGTGAGGATGGCCGTTGATATACATTCCGCATGAACCGCAAATACCTTCGCGGCAGTCATGATCAAATGCCACAGGATCCTTGTCCTCCTCAACAAGCTTCTTGTTTAAAGCATCAAGCATCTCCAGGAATGACATCTCAGGAGATACATTGTCCATTCTGTAAGTAGTAAAAGAGCCTCTTGATTTAGCATCCTTCTGCCGCCATATTTTAAGTGTAAGCTTCATATTTCTAAATTTTCTTTATATTCTTTTTTACCACAGGTAACACTGAATTTTACACTAAGCAACACGGTTTTCTATCTCCCCCTCATTCTTCTACCTCGTCTATCGCTTATAATACATTTCTTTCAGCCATCGTACCGTTGCACCGCTGTACCATTGTACCGCTGTACCGTTGTACCGTTGTACCGTTGCACCGCTGTACCGTTGCACCGTTATACCGTTATTTATAGCTTCTTACTTTCATCTCAACCTCTTCGAATTTAAGTTCTTCCTTGTGAAGTATATGAGGTTTCCCCTCGCCGACATATTCCCATGCTGCAACATATGCAAACTCTTCATCGTTTCTCAGGGCTTCACCGTCGGGTGTCTGGTATTCCTCCCTGAAATGAGCCCCGCAAGATTCTTTCCTTGCCAGCGCATCGGTTATGAGCAATTCTGCAAGCTCAAAAAAATCAGCAACTCTGCCTGCTTTTTCCAGTTCCATATTAAGATCATCAGCCTGCCCGGGGATATTTAGATCTTTCCAGAATTCATCTTGCAGTTCGCGGACCAGTGAAAGCGCCAGCTTGAGTCCTTCCTCATTACGTGTCATTCCCACATGATCCCACATAATTTTACCGAGGCGTTTATGGAATGAAGAAGCACTCTGTTTCCCCTTTATTGCCATCAGTTTTTTAATCCTGTCAACAGCAGCTTCTTCAGCTTCTTCAAATTCATGGCAGTCGGTTGAAATCTTGGGAACCCTTATTTCATCGGTTAAATAGTTGCAGATAGTATTGGGAAGAATGAAATATCCATCCCCGGCCGTCTGCATCAATGAACTTGCTCCCAGACGATTTGCACCATGATCTGAGAAATTTGATTCACCAATAGCATAAAGGCCCGGGATAGTAGTCATCAGTTCATAATCGACCCAAAGTCCTCCCATGGTATAATGACCTGCAGGATATATGCGCATAGGCTCCTCGTAAGGATCAATACCGGTAATTGTCTTATACATGTCAAAAAGGTTCCCGTATTTACTCTCAATGGATTTTTTACCCTGTTTGTTTATCGCATCTCTGAAATCGAGATTGACAGCCAGTCCCGTTTCCCCGACTCCATAACCTGCATCGCAACGTTCTTTTGCTGCCCTTGATGCAACATCTCTGGGCACCAGGTTCCCGAAAGCAGGATATCTTCTTTCAAGATAATAATCACGATCTTCCTCCGGTATCTCATTAGCAGTCCGTTTGTCTCCCTTTATTTTGGGAACCCAAATACGGCCGTCATTCCTTAGCGACTCCGACATAAGTGTAAGTTTTGACTGGAATTCATTAAGTTGCGGAACACTGGTAGGATGGATCTGCACAAAGCTGGGATTTGCGAAGAGTGCGCCTTTCTTATGGGCTTTCCATGCTGCTGATGCATTGGAGTTTACAGCAAGTGTTGAAAGAAAATATATTGTACCATAACCACCAGTTGCCAGTACAACAACGTGCGCTCCGTGCCGTTCAATTTCTCCAGTCAGAAGATTGCGGGTTATTATTCCCCGTGCTTTCCCGTCTATGACAACGAGGTCGAGCATCTCCCTGCGGGGAAACATCTTAACATTTCCTTTTTTTATCTGCCGGTTAAGTGATGAATAACAACCCAGAAGGCATTGTTGACCGGTCTGCCCTTTAGCATAGAATGTCCTTGACACCTGAACACCACCAAACGATCGGGTGTCAAGTGTCCCTCCGTAATCACGTGCGAAAGGAACCCCGAGTGCCGTAAAGTGATCGATTACCTGGTTGCTCACTTCTGCAGCACGATACACATTTGCTTCCCTGGCGCGATAATCGCCACCCTTTATCATATCGTAAAACAAACGATAAACGGAATCACCATCATTCTGGTAATTCTTTGCAGCATTAATTCCTCCCTGGGCAGCAACTGAGTGTGCCCTGCGTGGAGAATCCTGGTAACAGAAACTTTTCACACTGTAACCAAGTTCTCCCAGTGTCGATGCTGCTGAGGCTCCGGATAACCCGGTCCCAATCACAATAATTTCAATCTTTTTCTTGTTAGCAGGATTGACAAGCTTCATGGAAGCCTTGTAACTGGTCCATTTCGTGGCCAGTGGTCCTGCAGGTATCCTGGAATTAAGTTTTCCCATGGTATTTATATTTTTCTATCTGAAAAGCCAGAGTGTTAAAGAAATAGATGCAAAACCTGCCGGAAGGACTATTGCGTATATCAGCGATACAACTTTTATAACAGGCGTCCATATCCTGTGATTCAGTCCAAATGTCTGAAATGCTGAGGAGAAAGCATGATAAAGATGAAGTCCCAGTAAAGTAAAGCAGACAAGATAAATGTAATTGTAAGAAGATATCTTGAAAAGATTATGCGCTACTGCATAGAAATTTTCCGGATCACCGGGAACCAGCCCCAGTTTAATGAAGTAGAAATTGAAGAAATGCAGAACCAGGAATGACAAAACAGATGCCCCTGTCCAGATCATGAACTTTGAAAAGAATGATGTCTCCGACTTGCTGCCGCTGGCATACCCAATGGGCCGTGCCAACCAGTTCTGGATCTGAAGGTATATACCCCATGAAATATGTACAATAATAGCAGTAAGAAGTAGAATCTCAAACAATTTAATAAGCGGAAATGTAGCCATAAAATGAGCCGCTTTATTAAATGGTTCAGGATCGCTTTTGAGAAGCATAAAGTTTATCCCCAGGTGTAAAGGCAGGAACAAGAGCAGAAAAAGCCCGGCAAGCGCCATAACAAACTTCTTGGAAAGAGATGAAAATAAGATATTATTCATTGGTAATGAAATGTTTACAGGTTTGTAATTTGGTGGAGGAAAGATAAGTAATAAAAATAATTCATTTTCTTTATATATCATAAATAGCATATAAATAATTTCAGAAGCAATTTTTTAGCCTGGCTTTAATCTTTTTTCAATTAGTACCTTTACAGAAAAACAGCGACATGAAGAGCTTTTTCAAGTACCTGAATGGCAGAATCTTTTACACAGATAATGGTAATGGCAAAATTATTGTTTTAATCCATGGTTATCTGGAAACTTCAGATATCTGGATCAGTTTCGCTGAGAAACTTGCCCGCAAGTACAGGGTCATAGCAGTTGACCTCCCCGGACATGGCCAGTCGGATATATTTGCAGAGGAACATACCATGGAATTTATGGCCACGGCGATTAAAGAACTCCTTACGAAGATCGGTGCAGAAAAGATTATAATGGCAGGACATTCACTGGGAGGTTATGTTACTATCTCATTTGCAGAGCTTTTTTCTGAGATGCTTTCAGGGTACTCTCTTTTTCATTCACATCCGTTTGCAGATTCGAAAGAGGCTATTGAAAAAAGAGAGAATGAAATAAGAATGTTAAAAACCGGAGGTAAAGAGAAGTTTATTTCCGGAGATATTAAAATGATGTACGCTTCTTCCAATCTTCAGAAATTTTCAGCTTTAGTAAAAAGATCTGAAGAAATTGCATTAACTATTCCTGATGATGGAATTACGGCAGTTCTCAGGGGTATGATGTCGAGACCCTCCGGGCTGCCAGTGATGGAGCAGGGAAGAGTTCCTTGCCTTTGGATCCTCGGAGCTATGGATAATTATATTAATTGTGAACAGATCCGAACAAGAGTACTGCTGCCTGAGAATGCTGAAGTAGTGGTCTTAATAAACTCAGGCCATATGGGGTTTATAGAGGAAGAAGAACAATCGGTAAAAATATTGGATGAATTTGCAAGCAGATTATAATATTTAATTTTTTAATTCCTGGTTCAGGTATTTTATAGCATATTTCAGGGTAGTGTCAATCTGTTCCCATATAGGGTAGAAGCCCTTGTTATCCATAATATTACGTGCAATATAAGCTTCCAGCTGTACATGGATGAGATTACCTGATATCTTAAGATCTTCAGCGTCAGGTTTGATTTTATTACTGGAAGCAAAACTTATGAACTGGTTGTTAAGGCCTTGTTTCTCAAGATATTCTTCAATATCCCCGACTTCTGTGAATTTTGACAGAGTCTCACGGTTTTTTTCAGTGTATTTCAGAGCGAACTGGGGAATAAGAGGCCTGACTTTCAGGAAATAAGGCGTAATCCCGTTAGTATCCGCAGGAACAAATTTATCGGGCATAATGCCACCACCGCCATAAACTATTTTTCCTCCCGGGGTAGTAAATTTAAGTGAGTCGGCAAAATGAATACTATCTGAATTTTCAAATTCATGCCTGCTATACCTGGTATTCAGATCATCGTAATATTCTTCAAATCCTTTATTATATGGCTTTTGAATTGATCTTCCCGTGGGTGTATAGTATCTTGCAATAGTAAGCCTTAACCCTGATCCGTCGGAAAACTGAAAAGGCTCCTGGACCAGGCCTTTGCCAAAAGAGCGACGTCCAATGATAGTGCCACGGTCATTATCCTGGATAGCACCGGCAAGGATCTCACTCGCTGAAGCGCTCCACTCATCGATAAGAACCACAAGATCTCCGGTTTCAAATTCCCCTTTTCCTGTTGCCCTGGCTTCATTACGTGGCTGTGTTCTCCCTTTCGTATAAACAATAAGCTGACCCACTTTTAGAAACTGATTGGCAATCTGAATAGCTGACTCCATAATTCCTCCCGAATTACCCCGCAGATCAATAATCAGTTTTTGCATTCCCCGATCTTTAAGTTCTTTCAAACCATTCATGAATTCATCAAAGGTCGTCACAGCAAAATTGTTGATTTTGATATACCCTATATTTTTTTTGACCATATAGGAAACGTCGACACTGGAAATAGGTATCTTATCGCGGATAATATTAAAAGAAAGAAGGCTATCCTGCCCTTTACGCAGGATTTTTACACTTACCATGGTTCCTCTTGGCCCTTTCAGCATGCCCACAATGTTCTGATCGTTTATTCCACGACCTGCTACAAGTGAATCATTAATATAGATTATTTTATCTCCGGGCAGCAGACCCAGTTTTTCTGAGGGTCCTCCGGGTATAGTGCTGATAACCAGTATGGTATCTGAAAGCATATTAAAAGATATGCCTATTCCTTCAAAATTTCCCTGCAGTGGCTCATTAGCCCGTTTCAGGTCTTTGGCAGGGATATAAACAGAATGCGGATCGAGCTTCTTAAGTATTGCCGGAATAGCTGATTCAACAAGCTCATTACGGCTTACTGTATCGACATAATTTGATTCAATAATATTCAGTATACTGTTAATTTTATCATTTCTTGACCTTAAGCCTGAATATTGAGGCATATTATTTTGCCGTGGGAGATAAACGCCCAGAAGAATACCACAGGCAAGTGATATTGCCAGCAGTAATGGAAGAAAAATGCTTCTTTTTGAGTTATTGTAATTCATAAATATCATTTTCAGGGTCAATATATACCAGTTCTATTCCTGCCCGTTTCAGGAGATCAAGTCCGTCAGTTATGCGATACCTGTTACAGTAAACAACTCTTTTGATACCTGACTGGATAATAAGTTTTGCACATTCTATGCAAGGGGATGTTGTGACATAGAGGGTTGAATCTTCGCTTGAATTGTTTGATTTGGCTACTTTGGTTATTGCATTGGCTTCAGCGTGTAAAACATATGGTTTGGTAACATTATTTTCATCCTCACAGACGTTTTCAAAACCAGCCGGGGTCCCGTTATAACCATCGGAAATGATCATTTTTCCTTTAACGATAAGAGCCCCGACCTGCCTCCGGACACAATATGAATTTTTTGCCCAGATAGTAGCCATTTCAAGATATCGCTTATCGAAA
>Ga0315542_1000421_pt1 | contig 26405 bp, 27 predicted proteins | sample SalMarSW160120MG_FD_202541 | JGI IMG/M metagenome (GOLD analysis project Ga0315542, IMG submission 202541) | Salt marsh sediment microbial communities from the Plum Island Ecosystem LTER, Massachusetts, United States - Salt Marsh Sediment SW1601-20 ... | reverse complement strand
TATCTGTAGCGTGTATTGTAATTGTAACTACTCCGTCATCTAAAATACTCCAAACTCCTTGATCGATTCCAAAATCGGACCCCGTGAAATAACATTTACCGCGGTCATCATTTAAAGTATACCACATTAAATCTAAATTCGCATCAAAGATATCTAAATTAAGGTAAGGTGCCCAATAGCAAACCTCACCCTCATTAGGAAAGTCAATGACTATAGAAGGTGAGAGAGTATCCTTATACACCGTGATTTCTGCTATTGAATAATTTCCAAATGTATTATTCAAGTAGAAACGGACTAGAATCAATCCTTCAGCACAATTATTCCAAAGATCTTGGCTAACCTGTGTTTTATTTGTCTCGAATAAAATTTTAGAGGCTCCAATTTGATAATAAGAACTACTCAGATTCTCACCAGAAATTGCTAATTGAAATGTGGGGGAGAGGCTACTGAAATAGGAGTTCTGAAGGGGATTGAGAATAGAAATGTAAGGTAAAGTGCTATCTATTGAAAAATATCTCAAAGTAGATTTATAAGGATTACCAAGTGAATCAATTCCGAAGATTTGAATATGATGGTGTCCATCAGTAGGAAATGGAATAATTGTATTTCCAAAGATTGTTTTGTTGCTTGCTCCATCTAGTGAGTATCCTTGCCAGTTTAGATTCGTTGAATTATCGAAACTTAATAGTAACCCTTCTTTCAAATTATCTCCGATTTCATAAGCGGGATCCCAAGAATAGCCCACTGCATCGAGATAACAATAGATATTTGATGATAACATGTCAGAACCTGCATAAAATTCAGTAACATAATTACCTGGAGTATTAAAGTTAAAAGAGCCATATTCATTTCCATCAAGAAAAAGTTTAAAATGATCCGCATCCAATCCTTTATAAGTGCCTGTTGCGCACTCAAAATCAATCCTTAAATGATACCAATGATTGCTAATAATCCCTCCACATATAGTCTTGACACTAGTGCTGTCTTTATATTGGAGTTCATTATTATCAAAATAAAGGATTACCTTGTAATCATTCTCTCCTTCAAGCAGATAGATAACATATCTTTGGCTGGCATCTGAAGTCCGGATCCAGCATTCAATTGTACCGTTCGATTGTCCTGAAAAAGAATTATAGGCAGTACTCTCAGATAAAGATTTGGTGTCATAGAACTCGAGAACTTTTTTATGGCGCCCAATTTCATCTATTACAGACACTTGAGTAGATCCCGGCCATATAATCCAGCCAGCAGGAATTGTACCCATTGTTTCATTCTCAAAACCATATGTCGCCAAATAAAACCCCTTATCGGGATGTTCATAAGTCTTATTTTCGGGTGTTAGGAGATTTATCTCTTCCACACTTGATTTAGGAATATATTCTTGAGTATAACTCACTTTATAACCTAAAGAAAAATATGAATAAAAAGCTACACAACTAAATATGAAAAGTACAACAAAATAAATACCCAGTATGTTTTTATAAGATTTTACCTTTCATCACATCTGGTTATTTTTAAATTCATACTTAATGGATGGTTATCTATCAAATTCGTGAATATTTGAAAATATAATAATTAATTGGATTTTAATAAGCAAAGAGAAAAGAGTCTATAAAAATGTTTCTATAATCAATTTAATGATTCATAATTACTGAATATGTCCTAATCGAATAAGTATTTTACTTCAAATCATTTATTAATTCTTCTTTATTCTTCTCAATAATCACTCGAATCTCTTGTATTTGCTTATCAAATGTGATCTTTTCATTTTTTTCATTTAAGACCTCTCGGAACACTTTCTTCTTCAAGAATTCGAAAAAAATTTTGTCCAAATCATTTAAACTAAAGCGAGTTTCCTTAAGAAAATCAAGTAAGTGATGTAAATAATAAGCTTTCACGTATAGAAGATCATTACTATATTTTTTCTCTAAATCTTTTTTATAGAAAAACTTTAATTGGCGAAGGGAGATAGGCTCATCTAATTCTTCATCAAATTGCTGATTTTCATTAAAAGCCCATTCTGTTCCATAATCTATATTTCGATCGACAAAATTGGCGATTAGGGGATCTATACCTGCCTTAGATGTCCACTTATTATGAATCTCCCAATTTGGCATTTTTGATATGAATCGATTTTAAATAATATTCAAAAAATAAAGTGCTCAAAAAATAAAAAGGTTTAGGCATGAAGGTAAAAATAAAAAGCTATAGGATATTAGATAATACTATACAGTCTATCAGAAATTATAAAATTAATTATCTTTAAAAAAGTGGATTTTCAATGGTAAAAATCAAAAAACCATTTCCAAGCGAAGGAGATTTCGTGGTTGGGAGAGCAGTGAACCTTGAACAGCAATATATTTATGTAGATTTAGCTGATTATGCTGGTTTACCATCAGAAAAACAAGCACGTGGGATGATTCACGTGAGTGAAGTATCTAGTCGTTGGATTAAAAATATTCGTAATTATGTGAGAATTGGACAAATAATTGTATGCCGTGTTTTGAGGGTTGATCCATCGAAGGGTCATATCGATCTATCTTTAAGAAGAGTAAATTCAGCTCAAAAAAAGAAGGTATTGAAAGAAAGAAAGTATGCCGTAAAGTTTGAGAATCTCTTGCAATTCTTAACTGAAACTGAAGGGATTAAAATGAGTTTAGATGAGGCATATGAACAAGTAGGGTGGCCGATATTGGATTTTTTTGATTATTATCAGGAAGCAATCGAAGCATTAAAGGAAAATGGTGAACAAATTTTTCAGAATCTCCCTTCTATTCCAGAAAATGTCAAAGAGGCTTTTTTAAAAATCGTTGACGAGAATGTCGAAATAGCAACTGTTAAAATATCTGGTAAGATTAAATTGATGTACACTGATGGAGATGGTATAGAGAAAATAAAGGATACATTTTCAAATATAAAAAAGTTAATTAAAAATCCTCGAGATACCCGTAAATTGGATATTTCTTATATTGGAGCTCCTTTTTATAAAATTGAAGTTATATCAAAAGATTATTTAGATGCAGAAAACATTCTATCTGATGCTGTAGAGATATTAGAATCTAAGACAGGGAAATATAACGGTTCTTTTGAACTCATTAGAAATTAAGGGAGTAAATCATGGTAAAATACTTATTAAAATGCAAGGATTGTCATGAATATGGACTATATAATCCGAAATTAAAATGTGGTAGATGTGGAGGGAAACTAATTAACCCCAAGCCTCCAAAGTATTCCCCAATAGATAAATATGGGAAATATCGCCGAGAATATTTTAAGGATGAATTTAAAAGAAGATTTGAGGATCTAAGAGATTAAGAGACCTCAAAATACTCTGCGAACTTTTCGTTTACCAAAATTCTAGCATTCTTTCTTGGAAGGTTCACTATATCTTCCTTTTGGAAAGGTCCGTAAATTCTCAAATCAAGTCCGATTAATTCAGGCGCTTCTTTTTTGATTCTAATGAGAGTATAATCATATTCGATATCTACTTCTAAAGTTTCTGATTTTATTTCACTATTTGCTTTGATGGTTGAAGTTTCTTTAACCTCAGGAAGCATCTCAAATTGATTATTTTCTAGAGAGGATTTAGGTGTAATATGGGATAAATTTTCTATATCTATAGCATCTTTTGAATAAATTAAGGAACTATTTTTATCAAAACCCTTAAAAGTACTTACTAAATTCTGATAAAGTAATCTTTCTATTTCAATTAAATTTTCGAGATTTATATCTTCCATTATTAAGGCAGAATTGATGATTTTCAATTTACGTACAGCCATAAAGTCTTCAATCATAAATGAGATATTTGTTTGAAAATTTTCGATCAATTGAGTCTCAATTTGATTTTTATCAATAGTGTTCAAATCCTTGATTTTTATCAAGATATCTTTCATTTTCATGTATTCTTCTTGGTTAAATCTGGAAATCTCTTTATCATTAATTTCTTTTAACCAGCGTTTATAGAGCTCTTGATAGTCTTTTTTTAAATCCATTCGAAATTATTAAGGTTTTATTGTATATGATTATCTATTTGTAAAGAAATAAAATTTTAACTTAAATTATTTTTGCTACACCTTTAGATAATAAGAAAACTGCCACGTGATGAGGGATCTCGATTTGCTCACCTAAAGTGTATTCCCCATAAGTTTCTCCTTTGATATTTGTTTTGGGCACTAAATCTTTGGTAATTTGGACCTTTTGAGTCATTTTTTTTTTACTTTCAAAAACGATAGGATCATTTTCAGGATTAGGTTCATTTAGTGGATTAAAATTTAAGAGTTCTTCATAATTTAATTCTTGAACTTTAAATCCCGTTTTCCCATGCAAAGATCCAGGATATCGAATAAGCCGGTGAATATCTATGGAAACAGGCTCATCAACTTCCACGCCAATTTCATTCACAATTGCTTTAAGTAGGATCTTCCATTTATGTAAAGTAAACCCTTCAATAGCCCAAATAGCTCTTTTATTCTCCTTACTAGTGATATTTGATAAAAATTCCTTTTTATAATTCAAAAAACTTTTAACCAAATTGTGATTCAAATTGGCTTTATTATGATCTCTCAGGAAATACTCCAAGTAGTGATCATCTTGAGTGAGAAGTTCTTCAAGTTTTTGCATTATTTTTCGTGACCATCCTTTATTTTCTTTCAATAGACCAAAAATCGTACCACTTGATTTTTCATTTAATCCTAATAATTCAAATGAAAGATTCTCTCCCGTGATGTAATCTACAATATCTCTCCGTTCATCACTAGTTAAATATCTTAACTTTGGATCTTCAATCTTTAAATGATACCCTCGATGCCCAGAAAAAGCAATATGCATGAAATCTTCGTTGATGGAGAAATCTGGGACTAAAAAATTATTTACTAGCTTTATAATTTCGTTTTTTGCTACATTAAGACACTCTTCACATACCCAGGATAATCGAGTAATTTTAAATTTTCCGCATTTAGGGCACTTTTCAATCATCCCTTTTCCTGACTCGCCACATTCTTTACATTGCCATAAATCATGTTTATCCTTGCAAGGAGTATAAAAATGATCTACATCAATATCAAATAATAAATCACATCCTAGATATCCCTTATCTTGCATTTGCAGATTGTCAGGAGTTGAATAGGTAGCTCCGCTACAATATGAATGCATAGGAGCATTTTTTATCAAATATTCTCTGAATTTATCTAATTCTGTAAATTGAAGGTGCCTTCTCATCATTTGCTTTTCCCAAGGTAAAAAAGCAAATTCCCTTTGATGAAATTGACTGACTTCTGGAATATTTTTCGAATTTTCTTTATAATAAGCCTTAAAAAGATTTTTCAAAAAAAGTTTAGTTTGCATTTGCCTTCTTATCCCCTTTTTGTTTAACTTTTGGCTTAAATTTTTGATATTGCTTCATTTGAAGATAAAAAAGAGGATGCTGTATTTTTCTTTGCTCATCATATTTTTTTGAATGATATCCCTCTAAACAAAGTTTATCATGGTATTCTTTGGCTTTACATAAGCCTAAAGATTTCAAGGTAGAACACGAATGAGGAGAATAACCTTTCTTTTTAGCAAATTCTACTTGATATTCCGTTTGTTTTCGATCAAAATCAGGTAATTTTGTAAAAAGGTTAACGATGTCATCAATTGAAAATTGTAATGCATGTAGGTAAAACACTAAAAATAATCTCTCTATATGAATAACATTTTGACCTTCATCAATCTTTCTAAATATCTCTTTAACACAAGGCGGAAAACTCTCTTTTAACTCTTTACCCTGATATGTTTGAAGTTCAAATGAATATTCAAAATCTTCTTTCTTCAATTCCCATTCATTTAAAATATTTTCATATAAATCCTCAATTTCTTTTATCTTGAGGAGTTTCTTCTTAAATGCCTCAATGCTAGCTACGTCAGTATTTTCTTCAATGATTAATTTTTTTCTAACTAGTTCTTGTAATAAGCGAGATAATTCTTTTTTGCGAAGAAAAACTTGCCCCTTTTCCAATGCATTATGAAGTAACTTTCTTTCATCATCCCTTAAACCTGATGCTAATTTGAGATAATCTATAAAGTATAAGCTGAAGTGTGCCTTTTTTGATGAAGTAAAATTTTTATCGATTATGAGCTTGTATTCTATGGGTTTCTGATAATACTGAAAATTAATATCTAGATCTTTGCATATTTCATATATATTGTAGTCGCTTTCATTTTCTAGTAGCTTAAATGAGTGTTTTGAATATATGTTTGCAATTCGATTTGCGATCAGTTTGTTATTTAAAACATACAATAGAATCTTTAATATTGTGTAAAGATACACATTCAATTCATCGTCTCGATAATCTCGTATCTCCTCTAAGTTTTGGAAAGCAGATTTGAAGATGTCAAAAGTTCGAGCTTCAAGTTCTCCGTTTGAGTACTTGATCAAGACATCTTTAATGAATGCTGTGGGTTCCCTTGAAGCGATATCTGAGTAGTAGTCATTTTTTGAGGGTAACCAAGGATAACGTTGAACTAATTCATAAGGGATGCTCAAATTATATGCAACTCTACATAGGTTAGTTAATAGACGCTAAATTAAAAAATTTTTAAGTTAAAAAATTTCATGACTAAGGAAGATTTCTAAATAAATGAAAAAGTTTAAAATTCGTCAGTATCATACTCATCGTCGTCGATGTCTTCATCTTCAACTCTGGGTGCTAGGAAAAAGCTTAATTTGCCTCCGTCATCCATATCAAAAATAATTTTGAGTGGATGATCGGTTTTTAAGGACATATCAACTTTGACATCTTCAATTGAGGTTAATTTTAATATTGCTTTCAAGAATGTAAGACTGTATGATCCAGTACAACTTTCTTCAATTTTTTGAATTGTAAGATCTTCCAAGTCGAGATTATATTCCATTTCACCAATCTCTCCGATAGAAGTGAATTGTAAGCCTTCATTTTCAATTGCTTTAACATTAAGGATTTCAGAATATATCTCGGCATCCTTAATTGCTTCTACAAGAAAATCTGGTTCAATCTCCCAAGTAGAATTATATTCAATTTCAAACAATCCATCGATAGAAATTTCCTCTTCTTCTGCCTGCAGTAATGCTAAGCTGAAAGTTCTTGTTAATGTTTTTTGACTTGGTCCTGGTCTTTCCATCTTTATTTTAATTTTATTATCATTTTCCTTGTATGATAATTCGATTGAATCTTGAGAATTGCTTCTCTTGAGGATCTTATCTAATCCATCAATGTTTAACCAAATATTAAAATCTTTATCACATTTGTATTCTTGAAATTTTTCTTTCCCAATGACTAATTTTAAAAGGCAAATACCACTCTGGTCAATGGCTACAATAACGAAACCTTCAGAAGAGAGCTTAAATCTCGTTTCATCAATAATACTCGCTATTGTATCAATAATTACATTTATAACCCTATTATTGCTAAATTTTAATGAAAATGACATACTTTATCCTTATTTTTTTAAGTTTTTATCATACGTGTTAATAAAGTTTTATTACCAAAATATATAAAATTCGGTATTAGAGGTTTAATAATCCTTAATTTAAATCTATGACTTAATTATTTATAGACGCCATGGAATTTTAAAATTATTCTGAGTGTGTGTGAATAGAAGGTGGAAGAAAGTCAACCCAATGAAAAGAATAGCGCTAAGCGAATGATGATTAAGGATCTTAGGAACGAAGATATAGGAAATAGTGTACAAATTTTGGGATATATTAAAGAAATAACAGATCAAACATCTTTTGTACTTACAGACAAAACTGGAGAATTAAGGGTAGAGCTTGAGAATGAAAACTTTTCTTACCAGAAAGATGATTTGATTAATGTATATGCAGTGATTGAACCAACAATGGAAGGAGAGTTAAAACTTAAAAGCCAATTCATTCAAAACATGAATGGTCTTAATTTTGCAAATTATACTAAAATTTATGAACTAAAAAAAGATTTAATTTAAAAATTTAAAGTCTTTAATAACAAACTTTTTTAGAGATATCACTTTTGACTCATTAAAGAATTTTGTTAATCGGATTCCTACTATCATGGTTAAATTTTGTCCTGAATGCTCAAACATCCTACGCAGAACTAAAATTGATGGAAAGTATGTATTAATTTGTCGTTGTGGATTTAAAGAGGAAGAAATTATTGATGATAAAGATTTATCTAGACAAATTGAAAGAAAAAAAAGTGCATTAAAAAAAAATTTAATAATCGTTAAAGAAGAAGATAAGATCTCTGTCCATCCTGTTGTATCAAAAATCTGTCCTAAATGTAATAATAAAGAAGCAGAAGCATGGCAGGAACAAACCAGAAGTGCAGATGAACCAAGTACCTCATTTTTCAAATGTACAAAGTGTAAACATACCTGGCGTGAATACTAAGTAGATTTAAAAATTAATGTATTACTCTCATATGGATAAAATTTCGTGAAACAAGCCTTTCACGAAAAAAAATAAATCGCATCTCAAAATACTACGTTTTACGTAAACTAAGAAAGCACTTCTAAAATTTTCGTGAGAATTCGGGCTTTACCACCAGTTGATTGCAAAATAGTCTTTCCACAGACTAAACATTCAACATCAGTAGCAGAACAACCAAAAATTATTTGTTGATTTCCACAATTTAAGCATTTGACCCTTAAAAACCGGCTATTTGGCTGTGGGATCAATTCAGGGGGATTTTTTTTTCTGGGCATATTTTTTTACCTTATACTTCTTGTAATTCAAATTTTTTTACTCGATATGATTTAGCATATTGTTTTTTACCACATTCGGAACATTCAAGTATGGGTAAGGATCTTTTGTTAATTTTTGCGTTCTTGTGAAAGATCTCTTTTGGAAAGGACCCATAACCCTTCTTTTTTCTTTCTACTCTTCTTCTTCCGTGATTCATCATTCTCTCTTTTCCTTTCTTATAGAGAGAGACATTATGGGTTGTATGTTGACGGCATTTTGGACAATACCTATTTATTGTTCGTGGGTACTTCATTTTTCGAGAGATATAAGCTATTGAATTAACTATTTTAATAATCCATAAATTTTAAACTTTTTTAGAGTCCTCATATTTACTAAATGAATAAGACGGATTTAATAACAAACAATTTAAATCTTATTTACATAATTTTACTAAACCTTATACTTGATATGATAATGTTCAAAGATAAATTTAAGGAAGGAATTATTTCTGCTAGGGATTTTACAAGAGATGATATCGAATATCTCTTAAAGAAAGCAAGAGAAATGATTAGAAATCATAATAAATCACAACTTTTAAACGGAAAAATTCTAGCAACCTTATTTTTCGAACCATCCACAAGAACTCGTCTAAGTTTTGAGTCGGCAATGTATAGATTGGGAGGAAATGTAATTGGATTCCATTCAGGAGATGTATCTTCAATCAAAAAAGGCGAAAGCATAGCCGATACAATTAGAACCGTAGAAAATTATAGTGATGGTATTGTTATTCGTCATAATCTTGAAGGAGCAGCTATTTTAGCATCTAAGTTTTCTAAAGTGCCAATTATCAATGCAGGATCGGGTAGTGGTGAACATCCCACTCAAGCTTTACTTGATTTATTGACAATCACGCAAGAAGGGCATGAATTAGATGGTTTAAATATTGGGATTATGGGAGATTTAAAATATGGCCGAACAGTGCATTCCCTTGCGGTTTTATTGTCTAATTTTGATGTTAATATCTACTTTATCAGTCCAAAGGAATTGATGCTCAGACATCGCGATAAAGATTTGCTTCAGCTCCGAAATGTTAAGTATAAAGAAATAACAAAGTATAGGGATATTTTGAATGTTTTAGATATCTTATACATGACACGGATTCAAAAAGAGAGATTTGCAGACATTGAAGAGTATGAAAGAGTTAAGGACGCATTTATATTTAGTAAAGAAGATTTAGTGGAAACTAAAGATAAATTTAGATTAATGCATCCATTACCGAGAGTTACTGAGATTTCACCAGAAGTCGATGATTCAGAGAAATCAATTTATTTCAAACAAACTTACTATGGTATTCCAATGCGAATGGCAATTTTGGCAGAGTTATTGCTAAATTAAAATCATAAAACTCTAAAACTCATTTTTGAGTCATTTAAAAGATCAATTGAATCAAATTTTGCATCTTTTGGGAGATAAAATATATTGCCACCATGCATATAACCCTTTAGTCTATTAAAGACATTGATTTGCTTATCAAGAGAGATTTCTGCATTTTTCCTTGTTATGCATGGAGAATAGGATGATTGGAGTGAATTTTTAAAATTTATTTTCATAGAATCTGAAATTGTTTTTAAATATAATCCTGGATGGGGTTGATTAAAAACATAATTATTGGAAGACGCACTAACTTCTTCTTGAATCATTCTACACATTAAATCTAATATCTTCCTCGCAAAAGTTTCACTCGTTTTAGTTCGATCAAGTTCAATTCCGCAATGAAATTCCACAGCTTCATTTAGTCCGAAAAAACTGATGGCTTTGATAGAATCTTGCAAATTCACTTTCGAGATGACAGTATTCCTCTCGCCTCCATTAGTTAATCTGTTACTTATTAACCTTTGCTTAACATCGAACAGTTCGAAACAATTATTAACCCTATCAATTAAATTTTTCTCAAATACATCATCATTTTTATTAGAATTTAACGCAATGGCATGTAAATTTATTAAAATTTTATCTAACACAATTTTTATGTCATTTTGGGATTCACTTTCATTAAATTTTCTCACATCTATAGTTAGTGAATTTAAAAGAGTCTGATTGTTATCATTATTGAATAAAAATTTTGAGGAAAATTTTTCAAACTCTAATTCATTGAAAATTTTTCTCATAATTTTAGAACTCATATTTGAAGAATTTAGAATAATAAAAGGAATCTCATTAGGTTCTTTGAATTGGTTTAAGAATTGTTTGAAAGCGTTAAATCCAGAATCAGAATCTGTAAATTCTAAACTTAATTGAGGACTTTGCCTATTTATCCTTTTAATTTCTGAGATTAATATGTCAAATAATAAATTAGATGAACTTTGATTTATTATTGACATTATATCATTGAAACCTCCAATTAAGAGATCTTGGGAAAATAGTGGACGGATTTTGTCAATTATCCTAAAAAAATTATTAATAAAGAGATACAAGTCTTGTTTATCATAATTCTCCTTAAAACTAGTACTCGGACAAAAATTTATTAAAAATTGCGTAGCTGAGTAGCAAGCAAGAGGTTTTAAGCCCCAAGTACTCAGATTTAACAGTACAATTTCACTCGAAAGGTAAAGATCCGCAAGTTCTTTGGGTAATAAATTTAAAAGAAGAAATTCTTCTGATGTAACTGAACCAAGTTTCATCAGAAATTCATTAGGGGATATCGCATCATTTTTAAATAATTTGAATGCTTCAGCAGGAGGAATACCAAGTCGAGTAAGTCTATGGCGTACTTCTTCTAGTCCATTTTCAAGAAGTATTCCATTGATATATTCCCTCATTAGTGGAGTTGTTAGATACTCTATTTTCGTCTTTGAAATTCTTTCACTTACTTCTTTAGCAATTTGTTTAGCATGATATTTTTCCATCTTGCCTTCATTAATTAGATAGGTTTCCACTTTCTGGAGATTAAAGGGCTCAGTTGCATATTTTGAAGTACGAATCATTATTGATTTATTTTGTTCATTAATTATTTGCTCGATTGAAAGTAAAGTACCTACAATTCTCTTTCCTAGATGGGTAATCTCATAGCCATCTTCTGTTTGGTCAATAAGAGCGTGATTTTTCAGCATTTTAAGGTGAAATGAAAAATTAGTAGAATTAGAATTTTCTCCTAAGACTTCTCTTTGGAGAACTGAATAGCTTAAAGGCATGTTACTAATACTGATTTTCTTCAAAATTTCAAGCCTAATCTTTTGACTTAATATTTTGAGGTGTTGTTCTAAAAGTTCTGAATTTTCGTCGGCACCCAATTTAACTCTTAACCACGATAATATTCATCAAAAATTACTTATCTAAATAATAGATTGACGGTATATTTAAGAATTAGGAATTATGTTCAATAAAAATTAAAGATGATAATATTTGGGTGATATAAAAGAGCAAATTTTCTATTTTTGCTTAATTTATCAAATAATTTTGAGTAAATATCAAAAAAAGGGAGCTAAATTATCTAGCAGAAACTGCTATCCGCTCAATTTCATCCTTTCGTTTAATAGCACGAGATTCTTGACTGTTTTTAGATGCTAATATTAATTCTTGAGCAATATTTGCTTCAAACATTCTTTCACTTGAATGAGATCTTCCACCTATTGCTTGTACTAGGTATTTAATTGCTAAATCTACTCGTCTTTGGGGTGCGATATCTACTGCTGATGCATAACTTATCCCACCCATAGCAATTTTTGTAGTTTCCTCTCTCGGAGCAGAATTACAAATTGCATCAATGAGAACTTGTATTGGATTTTCTTCAGTGTTTAATTCAATCAATGTAAATGCATTTAATAAGCTCTTGATTAATTTATTCTTTTTTCCTGAATTGTATGAACTTTTATGACCTTTTATTTTAGAACTTATGTAACCAGGTGATAATAAACGATTTACAAACCTTTCTATTATTGAAACTCTTGAAGTTTTCCAAAATCTTCTATGCTCGTGCCTCCCACAACTCTGTGGAATGATGATAGGTTTTAAATTAATGTATTTTTCTAAAGTCCAATCACTTATTTCAATATCTTCAAAGGACCATTTATCGAATAGTTTAACATTCTCTTGGGCTTTGCTCATAATTTTTTCCTCTATCGCAATGGTTTTTCTTTCTTTCCAGCTATTAATGCTTCTAAGGATACTCCATTAACTTTTACAACTTTCCATCTCACACCTGGGAGATCTCCAATAGCCCTTCCTTTTGCTCCGCCAATACCTTCAACGATAACTCGGTCGTGCTCTTCTATGAAATTAAGCGCGCCATCTCCAGGTAAAAATGCAGTAACTCCTTTTCCATTTTTTTTTAATTGAACACGAACGCACTTTCTAATTGCTGAGTTGGGTTGTTTACTTTCTCGTCCTACTTTTTGGAGGACAATCCCAACTGCTTGTGGAGCACCTTCGAGTGGGTCAACTTTCTTTTTTAATTTAAGTTTCTTTCTTTTGTATTTTGTTTTTGACCAGCGATATTTTTTTCTAATTGTACGCAGCTGACGCGCAGCATAGAGACCTTTTGGTTTTGACATGATTATCTTTGCTAAATTAATTTAATAGATGAAGAAATACTTCTTTAAACTTAAAATTTATGAAATGGGAGGAAAGCTTAATTAATTTTTAGTGTTTATAATGACGTTATCCACTTCAAAATGCCTTATGACTAGCATTTTTATCTTTCGAATCATTGAACCTTCCTTCCCTATAGCTTTTCCACGATCTTGCGGACGCACGGAGATAATAACTGTCTTTTTTTCGTTTTTATTTTCTTTAATTTCAATACTTTGGACTTCAATTGAATTCTTGGAGGTATTTAGAATGTATTGAATGAACTGATCAATTTTCTCGGAGTAGGGGATCACATCAATTTTTTTTTGGAGTTTTGACATCAAGTCCTTTACGTGCTCTCCAGCTCTTCCAATTGCTTTTCCAACATCCTCTTTTTTAACCAAAAATATAATGATTTCGGAATGATTTTCTGGAGATTCATATATTATACAATCTTTGATGATTGCTCCTGAAATATTGTTAAATAAAGAGATGAGCTCCATCGAATTTCGATCGATTTTGATATTTTTTCTTAACATTTTTGAATAATCTCTTAGGAATTAATTAAACTTACTTACTAATTAAAGATAACAAGTCAGAATCTCCAAAATCATCAATTCCAATAACAGAAATCATATATGGCTTTCCTACGGCGAGACCAAGATCCCATGAGGATCCTTTGTATTGGTAGATATAGCTATTTTTTTCGGTTAAACTGTTGATATGATTTAATTGATTTTGTAATTCTTTAGGGCAATTATTAGCCATAATGAGCATTTTAAATGGTTTTTGTCTTAATTGGCGTAACACCTGACTTTTTCCATAAATCATCTTACCAGTTTTATAGGCAACTTTGATATTCGTTTCAACATCAAATTCCTTTTTCTTCTTGCGTGAGAGGTCGATTGAATCGCCGACTTTCTTGCTTTTCTTTGCCATCGTCCTAAGAACTATTTTAAAATTGTTATACTATAATAGAGTAAATAAAAAAATACGTGATGATTTAAATTTCTAACGCTAGTTGGATTTTCTTCCTTTTAAAAATTTTGTGTTTTATTGTTTTTTGCTTAGTATTTTCAAATTCTGATCTAAATCGAACATAACACTAACTCTGCCACTCCCTATTGGGCAAACCTGACCCACTATCACGTTTTCTGGTATTCCTAAAAGGCGTTCTTCTTCACCATATAATCCAGCATCAAGCAATTGATTTACAGTCACTTCAAAAGCAGCTCTCGCAAATACACTAGATTTCGAACCAGAAATACCATGTCTTCCTATGGATTGAATTGATCCATCAACACACATTAGATCTGAAAGAATGAGTAAATGCCGAAGATCAACATCTAATCCTTGCTGTTCTAAGACTTTTCGAGATTCTTTAATAATCATATTTCGAGCAGCTTCAATTCCATATAATTTTTCAATTTCGTGGATATGATTTGAAACTGTCCTTGTTGGATCAACTCCTTCAATCTGAACTACTGAGGGTAAATTTGTTCCTTCAGTTTTAATTAACCATTCTTTGTTATCCTCAGCTGGAGTCAATAGACCTCTTTTCACACCTCTTATTCCCTTAACAACTTTTTTTAAGATCTTTTCTCTAAGCTTTTGGAGGCTTTGAAGATCTTCGATTCCAGGATCTATGATGATTGAGTTTCCTTCTCTGACAATTGAACCTTTCTTCTTATAACGCTTTAATACTTCGGGAATTCTCTCAATTTCAATTCCTTTCTTTTCGCATATATCAGGAATTAAGTGAATTATAATCTTCCAATCAATAAAATCAAGATCTACGTCAGACGCTATTTGTTCAATTCTAATCTGCTCAATTCGATTATGAACCTGAATAGCTTTATCTTCAGAAGAATTAAATGGTTTTTCTAAATAAATTTCCATCATTGGAGTTGAGGGGAATCTTCGAGCATCGACGATTTCAATAAGACGAGGTAACCCTTGAGTTACTGAAAATTCTTCCACTCCCGCATAATGAAAAGTTCGGAGAGTCATTTGAGTTCCTGGTTCTCCAATGGATTGAGCAGCAACGGTGCCAACTGGTTCAGAAGTTTCAACCCTAGCGTTATTAAAGTTGATATAAATTTTATTTAGTAGATATTCGAGTTGGATCTCATCTAAATCTTCATTTTTTAGTTTATTTTGGATCTTCCCAATTAAATCCTTCGGAATTCCATCCTCCTTTAATTCTTCCAATTTCTTATCTAAATATTTTGATGTTATTTTACTCATAAATAATCTACCTCAATTTTATTTGAATTTCTCCTCTTTCCATTCCAAATATCCTTTCGTGACTTTTCCTCTCCAAATTGCATTCTTACCAGTTTCCTCTTCAAACGTCTTTATCATTTTTTCTTCATCTGGTGGTTCAGAGGTTTCTTTTTTAACCGCTTTCTTTTTTTCTTTTTTAGGAGGTTCCTCTTTCTCTTCCGGTGTTGCTTCTAATTCATCCTTTATGTGACTTATATCTAAAGCCTTTGCTTTAAGCAGTAGAACGTCAAGATTTACTGCATCACTATGATCTGTATGCATGGGATCTATTCCATCATCACCATAACTAAATTGTATTACGTTTTTATCTGAGTTTCGGACAGTTCCATCATTCTCAACCACCATGTCTTGTAATGCATTCACCAATCTTCTTTGCATATATCCTGAAGTACTGGTTCTTACAGCAGTATCTACCAATCCCTCTCTTCCTCCCATTGCATGGAAGAAAAATTCTTCGGGATTTAACCCCTCTCTGTATGAAGATTCTACAAATCCACGAGATTTTGGGGTGAGATCATTGATCTTGAAATGAGGCAGGGTTCTTGAACTATATCCTCTATTGATTCTTTCTCCTCTAATGGCTTGTTGGCCAACTACAGCAGACATTTGACCTAAATTTAAAATATTTCCTCGCGCACCCGATTTAGTCATTATTACCGAATGAGCCTCATCACCAATAAAGTCTGCTGCGGTCTCTTCAGCTTGCTTACGGGCTTCAGCAAGTACTTGACGTATCCTTAATTCCAAAGTTTCCCTCATAGATCTTCCTGGAGCGCGCTTTAATATACTTGTATCGTCTTCATAAAATGCTTTGATTAACCTGTCTGCTTCTTCATCTGCATTTTTTAAAATATTACGAATTTCTTCGTAAGCATGTCCATGGACATATACTTCATCCAAACCTATCGTCATCCCATTTTGACGTATAACATACAGTAACATCTTTGTTGCATTATCTAAAAATTGCCTTCCTCTTGCGTTTCCATGATCTTTAATAATTCTTTGTAATATACTATTTGATTGCATCGCACCAAAGGAATTCTCATCAATCGTACCTGTTATGAGTTCTCCATTCTTTATTATGACATAAGCATCATAAGGACAATCCTCTTCCTCGCAGACATCACAGTTTTTACAAAATTTCGATTTTACCTTTATGTTTAAATCATCCGGAAAAAGAGTGCTAAAAATTTGTTTACCCGAGTAGAGAGATTCGGGATCGGTTTTAACTGGTTTCATGTGCTCAATCTTAAAATCGGAGTTCAAATCAAAAACTCCCCCCATATAAAGCAAATTAAGAGCATCCTTTTTATTATAAAGCGAATCTTTACTAGTAAATTGAAATACTGAAGAAATAAAGTCTTGAATTCCCCCTAAAATAGGGCCTCCAAATCTGGGTGATAAGATATGTTCTTGCACCTTCAATAATAATTCTGCTTCTGTCCTTGCTTCTTCACTTTGTGGAACATGGAGGTTCATTTCATCCCCATCGAAATCAGCGTTATAAGGTGGGCAGACTGTTAAATTTAATCGGAAAGTTCTTCCTTTCATAATTCTAACTTCATGGGCCATAATCGACATTCTATGAAGTGAGGGTTGTCGATTAAACAATACTAGATCTCCCTCATTCAGATGACGTTCCACAGTAAAACCCGGTGCGAGCATATCTGCAATTATTTTTCTATTTTTAACATATCGAAGGTCGATTCTTCTCCGATCATTCCTAATAATATAATTCGCTCCAGGATGATTGAAAGGTCCATTAAGTACCATTTGCTTCATCTCTTCTATATTCCAATCATTTACATTCGTGGGTATAGTAAGGATTTTAGCAATTTCAATTGGAACACCCACTTCGTTTATGCTAATATAAGGATTAGGAGAGATAACGCTTCTCGCAGAAAAATCGACTCGTTTTCCACTCAAATTGCTTCTAAATCGTCCTTCCTTACCTTTTAATCTTTGAGTTAGAGTTCTTAAAGCCCTCCCAGATCTATGTCTTGCTGGAGGGATTCCAGATACTTGATTATCAAAATAAGTAGTAATATGATATTGTAATAACTCCCATAAATCTTCAACGATAAGATGAGGAGCACCCGCATCAATATTCTCTCTTAAACGCTGGTTAATTCTTATGACATCAACGAGTTTATGGGTTAGATCGTCTTCTGACCTTATACCACTATCCAAGGTAATAGAGGGCCTTGCACATACAGGTGGTATTGGCAAGACAGTAAATATAACCCATTCTAAGCGAGCATTTTCAGGTGAAATTCCCAAAATTCTTAGATCGTTATCAGTCATTTTCTTAAGGCGCTCTAAAATCTCGATCGGAGTAAGACGTCTTGAACCTTTATTTTCTTCTTCTTCATAAAATGTGGTGGGTTTTTCAATAATAATTTTCTTCTTTTTTGCACCGCAATAGGGGCATAACTTGCTCTTTCTTGCTTTTTTAAATACCAATTTTGTTGAATCTTCATCTCCTTCGAAAAAGATTCTCCTGTGCATCTGTTGCTCTTTTCTGAACCTTTCTTTTTCATCTTCAGTTAACATTAATCGAGAGCATTCAGGACAAATTGATCTTAAGACTTTTAATACTTTCTTTGCATATCCAACGTGGATTACTGGTCTAGCTAACTCAATATGTCCGAAATGCCCCATACAATTACTTACCAGATTTCCACAAGTCTGACATCTCTGACCGGGTTCAATTGTCCCTAATCTTTGATCCATGAGACCACTTGGAATTGGAAGTCCATCTTCATCATAAGTATCCGCAGTAATGATACGAGCAGCACTCATCTTGCGAATTTCATCTGGACTTAACAATCCAAATTTGATCTTTTCGATCATTTTAGTACGGCTATAAGTATAGCTCATAAATCCATAACATCCTCTGTTTGTAAATTAAAATGAATAATTCTTATAGAAATAGTAAAATCACACAGCACTGTAAGTACAAAAAGCAAGCAAATATTAAAAATTTTACTATTTAAGCACCATCTATATATCTTTTCTTAAAATTTTTTTAAAAAAAGTTAATTTAATTTAATAAATTTAAATTATCTAATAATGAAGATAAGAAGTTTTTTCAAGAAAAAGACTATATCTTTCATCTTACAGTTCATTTTATTAACAATCATTATTTACATTTTTAGTTATTCATTCCAAATAGAGTTTGATCCTAACACCGAAATTGAACAGAGAGTTATCATTGAATTTTTGGCAAAATATGTGTTATTTCTAGGTGTTAACGGCACTTTATTCATGTATTTATCTTGGTTATTAGTATCGCTTATACCAATTTTAACTAACTTGAATTATAAAAAAGCTTATTCTTCTAATTTATTAACTTTTTTTGTTTTGAACTTTTTCGTATATGTTTTTATTTTTGTCCCAAGACAAAATCAAGTTATGAAAGTGACGAAGGGATATTTTAACTCGAATTTTATGCCCTTAATATGGAACACCATAATTTTGGGGTTAGTGATTTTTACATTTAGCATTTTTCTCTCTCTTTTACTTCAAAGAATAAAATCCACTCAATTTGGAAAAAAGATTGTGGATGAAAAGTTAAATGATAAGCCTTTAATCATTTGTCCTAAATGTGGTACTGAGTATGACTCAATTCCTCTTTATTGCTATAATTGCAATTTTAAATTGACTTCAGATGAGATTGATAGAATTGAATAATGTAAAGCATCCTTTTGAGAGATTATTTCAACCAAAAAATATTATGATATATGAAATTTCTGCCAAAAGTTCGTTTTTTATTGATGGATTAATCCGACAAGGTTTCGATATTACGAATTTATATTTAGTTTCATCCAAGCTGGATATTATTAATGATATAAAGTGTTATAAAGCAATAAATGATATTCCTTCAGATTCCATTGATTTAGTTATTCTTTCTATAAGAAGAGAATTTCTTTTAGAGAAAATAAAAGAAATCTTAAATTTAAAAAATGTCAAATTCTTCCATATTTTTACTGCAGGCACGGGAGAAGCTGATGAGATCGGGGTCGAAATCGAAAAACAATTAAAAGAGCTCCTAAGTCAGTATAAAGAAACCAGAGCAATTGGACCGAATTGCATGGGAGTATACTGTCCTCGCGGGAAAATAGCGTATTATGGGTCCTTTCCAACAGAATTAGGAAATATCGGATTAATATTTCAATCTGGAGATTTACATTCAAGATTTATTAAATTTGGTTCCAAGAAATATAACTTACGCATCTCAAAAGGGGTAAGCATCGGAAATTGTGTAGATATCCAAATTTCTGAAATGATTGAATTCTTCGATAACGATGAGGAAACTGAAATAATTTGCGTGTATCAAGAAGGTTTTTCACCTTTTTATCCTAATGAAGGGCGTAGATTATTCAATATCCTTAAAAAAATTAAAAAACCTGTATTGTTCATGCGTGGAGGTAAGACTGCTAGGGGACAAATGGCAGTTTTGACTCATACTGGATCTCTTGTATCTGATCGAGAGGTATGGAAAGCTTTATTCAAACAAACAATAGTAACTGAGATATCTTCATCTTTAGATGATATTATAGAGCATGCGTATATGTTTTGCCACTATATCGTACAATGTAAAAAACTTGATAAGACCCCGTTATTTCCAACGCAGAAGCGCGCTTTAGTAATTTTATGGTCAGGAGGCTTTGGAATTTTAGCCACTGATTTGTTAACTGAATTTGGCATTGAATTACCCCATTTCACTGGAGATAAATTAAGGAAATTGAAAGAAATTTATCCGGCAATTATTGGAAGCTTGGAAAATCCTTTCGATCTACCATGGATAAATTCAAAAAAAGAATTTTTAGACGTATGCACAGTAGCAATCGATGAAAACATCGATTTAGTCCTCGTAGAAACTGATGCTTGGAGAGATCAAGATAGCAAAAGATTCAAGAATTATTATTATAATTTAACTCAAATAAAAAAACACACTGAAGATTTAGGAAAAATTTTTGTCATTATTTTGCATGAATATCCAAGTGAATCCCGGAAATTATTTTATGAAAAGTTGATTGCTGATGACTTTTTAGTTTACCCTACTATTCAAGCTGCTGCCAAATCATTTCTCAAATTATGTAATTATGGACAGAAACTTAGAAATATTCTAGAAAAATAGATTTTATCATGAGTGGAGAATGGATAGCTATACTTGCAGTGTTAACTTTTGTCATTTCTAATGTCCTATTCAGAAGAACTGAAAAAGAAGCAAGTCCTACTTTCATTAATTTTATACGAACCTTAATTGGAACAATAACTTTTTTTATTTTAGCGTTTAGTTTTAATGTTTTTTCGCAAATTTTTCTACTTCCAATTACGTTGTGGATAATCTTATTTATCAGTTTCGTCTTTGGACAAGTAATAGGGGATACGGCCTACTTTCAAGCACAAAAAGACTTAGGAACAACTAATGCTTTAGCAGTTTCAATGGTCTTCCCCGTCATTACCTATATTCTATCAATATTTTTCTTAAATGACCCTTTTGATATCCGTGTTATTATATCTATTTTTTTTGTAAGTATGGGTATTTACATTATTGGAAAAAGTAAGAATAATGATAAAAGTAGCATAGTTCCTCAAAAAGACTTAAGAACTAATTTAAGATTGAAAGCAATAATGTATGCAGTCGTGGCTGCATTTGGATGGGCGATAGGTTTGATCATCATTGATTTTGCTACGAATGAAATTAATAATATATTATTTACTGAGGGCTTAAGTTCCGTAATTGGGAACGTCATTAGATTTCCCTTTGCTTTACTAATATTACTATCAATGGTGTCCTATGAAAAATATAAAAAGAGAAGTTCAAACGTAATAAACAGAACGAGGAAAACTTGGATGATATTAATTATAGGAGCAATAATTGGCACATCTTTAGGAGCTTATTTATATACTGAAGCTGCTCGTGTAGCAGGCGCCACCATTATGGCCTTAGTAGCAAGCGCGAGTCCCTTATTTTCACTTCCATTTACATATTTTATAAATGGGGAAGGAATAACGAGGTTTGGGTTTATAGGAGTAATATTGACTATATTAGGCGTATTAATTATTATATTCTAATTAAAATAAAAATGTAAGTTACCAAAGCGATTTATTCATAAAATTTTTTAAATTGTTCCAATTCTTCTGAAACGTTCTTTAATTTCTTCATTTCTTCTTCAGTCGGAGGTTCCTCATCATAAATATTAAATATTTTTAATCCTAAATTTTTCCTAACTTCATGTTCTAATTTATTTATTCTCTGCTTGGTAGCAAAAAATTTTATTACTTTAAATTTCAATTTGGTTAACTTTTTCTCCCATTCTTCAGTAAAAGAACCATCTTGAATATTTTTAAGGATTTCTTGCATTATAGATTTGAGGGGAATCTTACGATATTTAATCCCTCTACTCATTGCTCCATATTGGCTAGTTTGAGAATGAAAATCTACTTGTCTGATTAGACCCACTTCAGCCATTTTCTTATAAGTATAAGACATTTCATTACTCATGTATAATTCTACAAGTACCGCTTCTGGTGGATAACCAGCTTCGATTAAGGTGTAAATTGCTGAAAGTAAAACCCGACCAAAAGCAGGGCCAAAACCTTGTTCATTAAATAGATCCAATTCCGCTTCTTGTCGAAAAGTAACTTCAATTGCTCCTTTTTTTAAAGTACCTATACCATTAGCTAACGCTAAAAGAATATCTAAGGCATTTCCAGTAAAATCTTGTTCAACTCCAATGAAGCTGAAAAACCCTTGCTTGTTTAAATAGTTTTCTCTAACTCCAACTCCAATCATTCTTGGAGCTAATAAAAGAACATCTGTATCTGCTGGCGGAGTAATTAAATTAAATCCGATATTATATCCCGAAGCAAATACTAAAGCAGTTGTAGGTTTAATGAGTTGTTTAATTTTAGTATCGTATAGATTTTTCATTATTTCATCAGGGATGAGAAAAAAGATTACATCTGCTAAAATAATTGCGTCTTCAATCGTGTGAGTATAAAAGCCATCCTTTTTAGCGATCTCTAAATACTTATCATCTTGATTACCTATTATGACCCTTAAATCTGAATCTCTGAGGTTTAAAGCTTGTGCTCGCCCTTGATTGCCATAACCAATAACTGCAATGGTCTTATCTTTTAAAATGCCTAATTTAGAATCTGTTTCATGAAATACTCGTACCACATTTATAACCCTTATCTAAATTTAGTACTTTGATTAATATAGTTGAATTTATATTAAAATGAATAAAAAATTTATGCATCAAGAGTCCGTTTTTAAAGAATCTTATCATATTCAAAACCATGTTCATCAAGAATGGTTCTTACCATCTCTACAAAAATATTTCGAATATTAATCCCTTCTTTCGATGAGGTTTTAAAGTATGGTATATTACTGTGCTTGTTCCTGAAATTCTCGATAACCAAATCATTAACTCTTTCTGGATCTTTGATTAAATCGCTTTTGCAGCCAACAAGCATTTTAGGGGTTTTTTTATGGTTTAATTTAAACAAGTGGTCATTCCACCAATTTAATCCTAAAAGGGAATTGTTCAGGTTAAATAAGCTAAAAACAAGGAAAATTCCATTTGCACCGTGAATATAATAACTGAACATTTTCTTAAACTGCTCTTGTCCTCCAAAATCCCATAAACTCAATCTAACAAATCCTTCTTCTCCCTCTATCAATATTGGTAAATCATAAGTATAGAAATCAATTCCAATTGTTAACTTAGTATTCGCATCAAACGTATCGAAACATAAACGTCGAGCAATGCAGGTTTTCCCTACGCCCCCATTCCCAATAAGGCATAACTTAAAGATATAAGTTGGATGTTCTTCTTGTTCAAAGATCATGGTATCTGCACTTTAGTATCATTTTATGTTATGTAAGAGTAATTTAAATCTTTAATTTTAAATTTTTAGATCCAAGCATCAAAACAATTTAATGGGTTTTAAACGGTCATAAAATATCTTTTTAGCTTGACATTTCTTTTTAGTACGATTTATTTCCAATAGGGATGGTATCAGGTTTTTAATCAAGCTATTTATCTTCAATCATAAATATCTTTTACTTATGCAGCGGAAAAAATGAAATTGATTTCAATTGATGATTGAAAGGTTTTATAGTCAATACTTTGATCAGATCAACATGCTCATTCGAAACCAATTTTTGATCCTTTTTGGTGATCCGAATTTACTACTAAAAAAATTATGATAACGTTCATGTGATTTTTTTTGTCGACCAAAATTCGTCAATCTGATCCATCCGATTCTTCCTATCTACCAACACATTTAAATATGAGTAATACCAATTTAATTATGATTACCACCAATTTAATAATAATTTTAAAACAACTGTGGAGGAATAAAAAAATGGCAGCTTTTGCATGGAGCCCATTACGTGCTCTAATGAAAAAGGCCGGTGCTGAAATTGTCAGCAGAGCAGCAGTAGACAAGTTAATGGACTATTTAGAAGAATATGCTAAAGAATTAACTGGTTGCGCTCTTGACATTGCAAAGCACTCTGGTCGAAAGAAAGTAACACAAGCTGATATGAAAATTGCTATTGGATTAGTATAAGCAATTTTCAATCGCTATATTTACCTTATCAAAACTTTTTTTTATTTTTTTGTCAGAGAAAGCCGAATTGGTCTGAAATCAGTAACTTTTTGAATTCCTGATTTAATGGAAGGATCTTGCATTAGTAATTCTCTTGCCTCCTCTTCAGTTTGGGTTTCGAATATAATAACACCATATGGGTCATTTTCAACTAAAGTCGGTCCAGCAAGATATAACTTATGATTTTCTAGGAGATTTTTTAGGTATGAGAAATGCTCTTCCATAATATCATTTTCATTATCCATAGGATTTAATAAAAAATCTTTGCGATATGGTTTGATTATAGCAAAAAAATATTTCTTGTCAGATGTCATATAATTTCAAGATTTTCTGTTGATATTAAATTTGTGGAAAGCCTTTAGAAGGATAATATTGATGATTTAATACTATTCTTCATTTTTATTATGGAAAATGAAAAAAGTAGATACCTTACATTCATAATTTTTTTATTATAGCATTTTGTACACAAATTAGTTACTTATATATAACATCAATGTACTAATTTCTATTAATAAACCAGAAAGGAATTTTGAAGGATAAATTGCAATTAGAACAGTGGTCTGTTTCCAAAAAACCAATTACATTCATCGATGAGTTTTTAGATCTAAAAAGAGATCTCATTAAGTATGGCCCAAAATCAATACTAGATGCAAAGATTAATTTAAATAAGGAGAGAACAAAGGAAAAAATTCAAACTACCATTCAGATTGCTAAACCTAACGAATCAAAAGAAATTGCTTCAATTTTTAAAGAATTATATTGTAATACTTATCCTTATAAAAGGATGGAAGATGCTATAGAAATTCAAAAAAGAATTGAAGAATCAAAAACTGAATGGACTGTTTATAAAACTGATAAAGGGAAAATTGTGGGGTGCTTTGGAGGAGATCTAGATTTTGGATTGAAAAAAGCTCTCTTACATGGTTTTGTAATTAGAAGTGATTACCATCATATTATTGATGTTTTAAAAGCTAGTGTAGTTTCATTTCTCTATTTTTGGTATTCTTATAGGAAGCAAAAACATTCATGGTTTGGTGAAGTAAGAACCTATAGTAGTGTCCCTCAATGGGGGACTGCTATGTATGGTTTAAGACCTATAGCATTTTTACCAAATAAGGATGTTTTTTTTGAGAAAATTGAATCAGAATTTTTACATGCTGCTTATGATAAAGAAATAATTAGAAGTCTGCGTTCTCGTGAAACCCCAAAAATAATATTAAGTGTTACTAAAGCATATGCATTTACTACTAAAAAGTATAAACTGGGATATCCCAATGTAATTAATCCTAAAATAGATGTTGATAAGGGTAAAGTAATAGAATTCAAAGCAAAAATAGAAAAAGAAATTTGCAGAGATAAATATGATATTTTAAATATTAAATTAAATCTTGCAAATTCTTTTTTCAGATTTGAATACAATCCATATAGTAATTTAATTGAAAAGACTTATTACAAGGTTAAATCTCTCGAAGAATTGAAAGCTTTCCTTTTAAAAATTAAAGAATTTATTATAACACAGAATATTAATTATTTTCAATGTTTTGTTTCAGGCTATCGTCCAGAAGAACAACAACTTTTCTATAATATGGGATTCAAACCTAGGGGTTATGTCCCTTGCTGGCAATATAACCCCAAAAAGAAAGTTTTTGAGGATAGTGTTTTATTCAATTATTATTCTGGAAAATTAAGTGATAATCTTCAATTGATTCCAGAGTCTCAAGAACTGTTAGAAATGCTTGGATTTTTTGAAGAAGAAAGTATGAAAGAAATTTTTTTTTAAAATAAGTGGTCTTTCTTATATTCAATAAAAAATGGTATTTAGATCATGTCAGAAATGTATAATGAGAAACAGATTTTATATAATGAACAAATCTCTCGAAATATTGGATTAATCTCACATAAAGAACAGAAAAAGTTAAAAAGTACACCCATAGCTGTTTTAGGGCTAGGAGGTTTAGGAGGAAGTGTTGTTGAACAGCTTGTTAGAGCGGGTTGTGAAAATATTGTAATTTGTGATAATGATAAATTCGATCGATCTAATTTAAATAGACAACTTTGCTCTGTTTCAGATATAGGAAAATATAAAGTTAAAGTCATTGAAAAATTAATTTTAGGAATTAATCCAAATATTAACCTAATTTCTTTTAAAGATGTTTCTCAAATAAATATAAATGATAAGTTAAAAAATGTAAGTGTGGTGGCATTAACTCTTGACGATCCTTATGCTTGCATTAAGGTGACCCGA
>Ga0315542_1000419_pt1 | contig 26426 bp, 18 predicted proteins | sample SalMarSW160120MG_FD_202541 | JGI IMG/M metagenome (GOLD analysis project Ga0315542, IMG submission 202541) | Salt marsh sediment microbial communities from the Plum Island Ecosystem LTER, Massachusetts, United States - Salt Marsh Sediment SW1601-20 ... | reverse complement strand
TGTGTCGAACTTCACATTGTGTTCGGATCCGAGTTTCACTCCGGCAATCTGACAGGAGGGGCTTGAATGCGATTCAAGACAACGCTGCTGATCCTCGCTGTGGTCCTGATGGCCGCCGCTCCGACCTTGGCCGCCAAGACGCCTCCCAAGTCCTTGGACTACCGGATGCCGCCGGCCACGGTCGACGCGCGGGCCTACATGGAGGGCTTCGAGGGTGCGTTCCCGCCGGCCGGCTGGACGCTGACGACGACCAATCCTAGCTACACCTGGATCCAGGACAACCTTGCGGTCTACGAGGGCTTCTACGCGGCCAAGGTCCCCTGGCAGGCGGGCAACCCCCAGGACGAGACGCTGTCCTTCAACTACTTCATCGACTCCAGCATCAACGAGGATCACCTGGTCTTCGCCACGATGGGCAGTCCCTACTGGTCGGTCAACGCCAACTTCACGGTCAGGGTGAACGGCACCGAGGTCTTCAACTTCCTAAACGAAGCCACGGAGACCTTCGTTTGGGAGCAGTTCGATGTCGACCTGTCGGCGTACGACGGCACGAACGTGCTGATCGAGTTCAACTACGCCGGTGACGACGGCGCCGATCATCACCTCGACGCCGTGCAGATCACGGAGGGGTACACCCCGCCGCCGCCGCCTCCCAACAACGACTGCTCGGGCGTCATCGATTTGCAGGAGCAGGGCGAGACGATGTTCCAGGTGGACCTGTGCCAGGCCACAAACAACTTCAGCCCGGGCGTCTACCCGACGAGCTGCACGGGCTACGATGCTTCGGGCAACGACGTGGTCTACAGCATCTACCTGACGGCGGGCGAGACCTTCTCCGCCAGCCAGCAGGGGACGCACGACAGCTCCATCTACGTCGTGACCGACTGCTACGATCCGGTGAACACCTGCGTGGCCGGAGCCGACGCGACCTTCAGCGGTGACGTCGAGACGGTCAGCTTCATCGCGCCCGCCACCGGTGTCTACTACCTGATCATCGACGGCTACAGCGGCTGCAGCCTGACGACGGTGTGGGTCGACAACCCGATCGCCACCGACGACATGAGCTTCGGCGCCGTCAAGAACCTGTACAAGTAAGCGAGCGGCGGGTCCGCGGATCCGCGGCATGACGATGGAACCCCGGAGGCCCGGCCTCCGGGGTTCCGCATTGTGTGCCCGTGGACGTGCGGCCGATGTAAAATCTACTTGACGTAAAGCTGGCTTTACTATACCGTGATCCTGTCAAGCTCGCCTGACGAGGAGCGGAGATGGGCGGCGAGGTTCACAACAGGATCAGGGAGTTCCGCCTGGCCAGGGGTCTGACCCAGGAGGACCTGGCGCGCATGGCGGGCGTCTCGCGGCAGAGCGTCATCTCGATCGAGCGCGGGCGCTACGTGCCGAGCCTGCCGCTGGCGCTGCGCCTGGCCCGGATCTTCGCCTGTTCCGCGGACGAACTCTTCACTCTCGAGGAGGACGCATGATGTTCGCCAGGGTCATCGACGAGCGCGCCATCCTGCACCGCTACAAGTCGACCAGCCACGCCGGCGTGGCCTGCGCGCTGCTGGTCATCGGCGACTTCGCCTGGCACTACTACGGCCGCGGCGAGTTCCGCACCGACCTGGCGGTCATCGCGCTGGCGACGGCGCTGATCAAGGTCGGCGCCATGATCTGGTACCGGACGCGCGACTGAGGGCGGCGGTGTCGGATTCACCCCAAGAGAGTGAGCCATCGCGCTCGCCGGAGGCCATCATGAAACGCCACGCTACTGCGCTGATTTCGTCGGTCCTCTCTCTCGCGGCCCTGGTGCCGATCCTCGCGGCCGTCATGGCGTCGCCCCCCGCGGCGTTCGCCGGTGAGGCGGGGACGGCGGAGGGCGTCGTTCGCACGACTTCCTCCGCCGATGGAATCCCCATCGCCTACGAGATCCGGGGCGAGGGATCGCCGACGATCGTCTTCATCCACGGCTGGTCCTGCGACCGCGGCTACTGGCGCGAGCAGATCGGGGCCTTCGCGCCGGAGCACCGCGTGGTGGCCGTCGATCTGGCCGGCCACGGCGCTTCGGGCGCCGGCCGGCAGGACTGCACGATGGCCGCGTTCGGTGCCGACGTGGCCGCGGTGCTCGCGGCCGAGGACATCGATGATGCCATCCTGGTCGGCCACTCGATGGGTGGCCCGGTCGCGGTCGAGGCGGCGCTGGCCGCGCCGGACCGCGTGCGCGGCATCGTCGGGGTGGACAACTTCCAGGCCTTCGCGCAGGAGGTCCCGCAGGAGCAGGTCGACGCCTTCGTCGGGGCCTTGACGGCGAACTTCGTCCCGGTGGTCGGCTCGTGGGTCCGGATGATGTTCCCGGCCGGGGCCGACTCGGAGCTGGTTGCGCGGGTCGCCGCCGACATGGCCGCCGGCGATCCACAGGTCGGCCTCAGCGCCATCCGCCACACGCTGCGCTGGATGGGGGGCGGCGGGGCGGACCGCGTCAGACAGCTGCGTGTGAACATCACGACCATCAGCAGCGACATGCAAGAGACCGCCGTCGCAGCCAATCGGCAGCTGGTGCCGGGATTCGAGGCAAGGATCATCCCCGGCACCGGGCACTTCCTGATGCTGGAGAGGCCGGAGGAGTTCAACCGGCTGCTGGCAGCGGCGGTGGCGGAGTTCTGAACGCGGGACGTTCCCCGTGCGCGGCGGCGGGTCACCCAGCGTGACCCGCCGCGCCACCCTTCACCTGATGTGCGGCCGGCGCCGCGCGTCTCGTCTCACGGGTTCAGCAGCTTCTCCAGCTGGTCGAGGGTCCGGTCGAAGAGCTGCAGGGCCGTGGTGATGGCGTCGGGCCGGGTCAGGTCCACGCCCGCCCCCTTCAGCAGCACCAGCGGCGGCTGTGCGCAGCCCCCCTTCAGCATGCCCAGGTAGGCGTCCACGGCGGGCGCCCCGTTCTGCCGGATCCGCTCGGCCAGGGTCAGGCCGCAGGAGAGACCCGTCGCGTAGGTGTAGACGTAGTACTTGTAGTAGAAGTGCGGGATGTAGGCCCATTCCATCCCGTCGTCGGGATCTACGGTGAAGCCCGGGCCGTAGTAGCGCTGCACCAGGTCGCGATAGGTCTGCTCCAGCAGCGACGCCGTCAGCGGCGTCCCCTCCTCCACGTACGCGTGCGCGGCCCGCTCGAACTCGGAGAAGAGGGTCTGGCGGTAGATGGTGGTGCGGATCCCTTCCAGCCGCTCCACCAGCAGGGCGGCCTCGTGGGCCCGGTCCGGCGCCTGGGCGATGAGATAGTCCGCCAGCAGCGCCTCGTTGCAGGTCGAGGCGATCTCCGCCAGGAAGGGCACGTAGCGGAACGTCCAGTAGGGCTGGTTCTTCATCGCCAGGTCGCTGTGCAGGGCGTGCCCGAACTCGTGAGCCAGGGTGGAGAGGTCGTCCCGGGTATCCTGGTAGTTCATCTTCACGTAGGGATGGCTGCCGTAGACGCTCGAGGAGAAGGCGCCGCTCTCCTTGTCCAGGCTGGGATACAGGTCGAGCCAGCCGTTCGCCGGATCCAGCCCCTGCTCCAGCAGCGCGACGTAGTCCTTCCCCAGGGGGGCGAGCGCCACCGGCAGGATGCGCCGGGCCTCGGCGAAGGTGACGTGATCCTCCACGTCCGGGACGAAGGGCACGTAAAGGTCGTACAGGTGCAGATCCGGCAGCCCGAGCGCCTTGCGGCGCAGCTCCACGTAACGATGCAGCGGCTCCAGGTGGTCGTTCACGGTCGCGATGAGGTTGTCGTAGACGTCCGGATCGATGTCGTCCTTGTCCAGGTAGGCCTGCAGGGCCGTGTCGTAGTGGCGGGCCCGGGCGTAGGTCACGTCCAGCCGGAACTGGCCGCCGAGGGTGGCCGCCAGCGCGTGCTGGTACTGGCGAAGGGTGGCCAGGAAGGCCGTGACCGCCTCGCGCCGCACCGCTCGGTCCGGAGAGGCCCGCAGGCGCGAGATGTTGGCCAGGGTGAGCTGCACCTCGCGTCCCTGCGCGTCGTGCACCACCGGCCAGGGGATGTCGGTCAGCAGAGCGCCGAAGGCGTCCTCCAGCGGGGAGGGCAGCTCGTTCAGGTCGATCTCGGCCCACAGGTTGTCGCCGGCCAGCCCGAGCACCCGCTCGGCGTCCGGCGGCAGCACGCGGGCCCGGCGGCGCCGCAGGTTGTCCAGGTAGGCGCGATAGACGGCGGGCCCGTTTGGGGCGGCGTAGGCCCGCGCCATCTGGTCGTCGTCGAGGGTCAGGACCTCGCTGCGGATGAAGGCCGCCGTACGCATCAGGTCGTCCATCACGGTGAGGCTCTGCTGCTGGCGGGTGCGGGCCGCGTCGTCGGACTGGGCCGTGACCAGCTCGAGGTTGGCGTACAGGGTTAGGTGGTTGACCTGATCGTGCAGGCGGAAGTAGAGATCCAGGCAATTCCGCAGAGCCGCCGGATCGCCGAGACGGCCCTGGTAGGTCGCCAGCGAGGGGATCTCGCCGGCCAGCCGGGTCCGGCCCTGCTCCCAGGCCTCCGGGGTGGCGAACAGGGGCGTCAGGTCCCACTTGTAGACATCCGGCACGGCTTTGCGCGGGGCGGTGGCGTCCGGGACGTAGGGAGGCGGATCGCCGCCGGCGGCGGCGGCGGACGGGAGGCCGGCGAGCAGGACGCCCGCGGCGGCCAGGACCAGGAACAGCAGCAGGGAACGGCGGCGGTCAGAACCGGTGGACATCGCGAACACCTCTCGGTTGGCAGGTCCGGACGGCCCGTGGGGCCTCCGGTCGAGCGGGGCTACCTCGGGAATCTAGCCCGCCCGGCGGCGGCGGTCAAAGTCCCGGCCCGCCGGCTCCGGCGGGAGACCGGAAGCCCCGGCAGGGCCGTCCGCCAGGGAAGAGCCGCCGGGGCGGCTGCCGCTCTTCCTTGGCGTCATTCGAGTTACAAGATCCCTTCCGGAAACGTGGGCCTGAGCGCGCAACCTCTTGGAGGCCTTTCCGTAGATTAGAAATCGTGGCCGAGGGCGTCCCACCGCGCGCGGCCCTGACCGGCCCGGCGGCCGGGAGGAGAACCATGAAAGCCCGGCTCCATGCAAGGCCTTCACCGGCGGTGCGCTCCGGGGACGCGGATGATCTTCTCATCGCGTTTCCTCTGCCCCTCCTTTGACGCTCAACCCCGGAAGCTGATAAACTGGTCCCTCGCTCAGCGGACTGCGGCCTCGCGTGCGTCCCGGCACGCGGGGGCTGTGCTTTCGCAACGGGAGGCGGGATGAACGGAGAGGTGCTGCCGCGCGAGGACTTCCTGGAGGAGCTGCGCTGGCGCGGCTTCGTCGAGCAGTGCACGGACGAGGCGGGGCTGCAGGAGCTGCTGGCCGCCGGTCCGGTGACGGCGTACATCGGCTTCGATCCCTCGGCGGACAGCCTGCACTGCGGCAGCCTGGTGCCCATCATGGGGCTCGTGCACCTGCAGCGGCACGGACATCGTCCTCTGGCCATCGTGGGCGGGGGCACCGGCCTGATCGGCGATCCCAGCGACAAGACGGAGATGCGCCTGCTGCTCAGCCGGGAGCAGATCCACGCGAACATGGCGGGGCTCCGCGAGCAGCTCGGCCGCTTCATCCGCTTCGGAGACGGTCCCACCGACGGCCTCCTGCTGGACAACGCCGAGTGGCTGGGCGAGTTCAACTACATCGACTTCCTGCGCGAGTACGGGCGGCACTTCAGCGTCAACCGCATGCTGACCCTCGAGTCGGTCAAGCGGCGTCTGGATACCGGGCTCTCCTTCCTCGAGTTCAACTACATGCTGCTGCAGGCCGTCGACTTCGCCGTCCTGAACCGACGCCATGGCTGCCGGCTGCAAATGGGCGGCGGCGACCAGTGGGGCAACATCGTCATGGGCGTGGACCTGACGCGTCGCCTCAACCAGCAGGAGGTCTACGGCCTCACCTTCCCGCTGCTGACCACCGCCGGCGGCAACAAGATGGGCAAGACCGCCGAGGGGGCCGTCTGGCTCGACGGCACCCGGACCAGCCCCTACGACTTCTACCAGTACTGGATCAACTGCGATGACCGGGACGTGGGCCGCTTCCTGCGCCTGTACACGCTGCTGCCGCGCCAGGAGGTGGAGCGCCTGGCCGCGCTGCGGGGGGCGGAGCTGCGGCGGGCCAAGCGTGTCCTGGCGCGGGAGATCACCGCCCTCGTGCACGGAGAGGCGGCGGCGCAGGAGGCCGAACGCGCCGCGGCCGCCCTCTTCGGCGGCGAGGGCGAGGCCGGTTCCATACCCTCGAGCCGGCGCTCCGGGGCCGACCTGGCCGAGGAGGGCGTGCCGCTGACCGAGGCCCTCGTCGGCTCCGGCCTCTGCAAGAGCAAGGGCGAGGCGCGCCGGCTGGTCCGCCAGCAGGGGGTGCGCGTCAACGGGCGGGTCGTGGCCGACGAGCTGTACGTCCTGGGACCCGCCGACGTCCAGGACGGGCGCATCGTTCTGCAGGTGGGCAAGAAGCGGCACCACCACATCCAGATCGATCCCTGAGCGGGGGGTGCCGGCGCCGCACCGGCGCCCGCCGGGACCATACGGGACCGCAAAGAGGAGGGAGAGCCCTGTGGCTCTCCCTCCTGTCGTCCGGCGGCTGACGGGCCCGTGCCGCGTCAGTTCGTGCGGTGGATCTCCACACGCCGGTTCTTGGCGCGCCCCTCCCGCGTGTCGTTGGGAGCGATCGGGAAGTCCTCGCCGAAGCCCCGCGCCGTGATGCGATCGGCCTGGACTCCCTGAGCGATCAGGTAGTCCCGGACCGCCAGGGCGCGCTTCTCCGAGAGAGCGCGGTTGGACTCGGCGGAGCCGGTGGCGTCCGTGTGTCCGCGGACCTCGATCCTCACGTCGGGCCAGGCCTTCAGCGAGTGGGCCACGCGGTTGAGGACCGCCAGCGACTCGGGCGTCAGCTCGGAGCTGCCGCTCAGGAAGTTGACCCCCTCCAGGATCAGGTCCTCCTTGATCTCCTCGACGACGGGGCAACCATTCGCGTCCACCTCGATGCCAGCCGGTGTGCCGGGACAGCGGTCGGCCGTGTCCAGCACGCCGTCGCCGTCGTTGTCGGGATCGGGACAGCCATCGTCGTCCTGGAAGCCGTCCAGGTCCTCGGCCGTGTCGGGGCACTTGTCCGCGGAGTCCACGATGCCGTCGCCGTCGTTGTCGGGATCGGGGCAGCCGTCGTCGTCCTGGAAGCCGTCCTGGTCCTCGGCGGCATCCGGACAGCCGTCGCTGGAATCGGGGATCCCGTCGCGGTCGTTGTCGAGGTCGGGGCAGCCGTCCTCGTCCTCGAACCCGTCGAAGTCCTCGGGCTGGTCGGGGCAGGCATCCTGCTTGTTGTCGATCCCGTCCCCGTCGCTGTCACGGGAGCCGAAGAAGACGGTCAGGCCGGCGAAGGCATCCACCATGCCCGTGTTGGCGTCCACGTTGTCCGGCCCCCACAGGCCGCTCAGGCCCACGTTGTCCAGATCGTTGAAGGGCATCAGGTGGTAACGCGCGCCCAGGTTCAGGGCCAGGGCGGAGGAGAGGAACAGGTCCGCCCCCAGGGTGATCGAGGCCGTAAAATCGGTGCGGCGCAGCTCCTTGCGTTCTCCGTCCTCGTTGTAGCCGAACAGGATCGGGCCGTCGGGGAAGATCCCCCCGAAGTCCAGATCGTTGCGCTGGTCTTTCACCCGCCAGGCGGTTCCGCCCACGGAGAGGCCCAGGAAGGGAGAGAATCGCCGTTCCGGCGCGAAGTGGTAGAGCAGGCCGGCGCGGGGCTGGTAGATCACGGTGTACAGCCCGGCCCCCGAGTCGAGCGTCAGACCGGCATCCTCGCCCGGCGCGGTCACCCCCGGCCGGATCCAGCCGTACTTGAAGGCCAGCTCGAGCGACAAACGGGGAGAGAGCCCGCGCTGGAGCCTGAATCCGGCGAACTGGTCGACGTTGCTGTAGTCCCAGTCGCCCTGGATCAGCTTCATGAAGCCGCCTTCCAGGCCCACGCCTAGACGACCGGAGACGTCGTTGGCGAAGGCGGTCGGCACGATCAACAGGATGGCCGCAGCCATCAGCCATGCGGAGCGCAGCATGAGTCCTCTCCTTTGCCTAGGTTCCGTCCGCCAGCGTCGAAAGGTAGCCGGCTGGCCCCGCCCGAGTCTCCCCAGGCGGCAAGAGGCTGTCAAGGCGAATGATGCCTGCATGATGGAGCCGCGGAGCCCGGCGCTCTCCCGGCCCTCGACGAGGGGCAGATGCACCGTGGAGGCCGTCGCGCGGCTCAGCGGTCGACGCGATGCAGCTCCACGCGCCGGTTCCGCGCACGACCCTCGGGCGTATCGTTCGGGGCGATCGGGTAATCCTCGCCATAGCCGATGGCCGTGATGCGGGAGGGGGCGACCCCGAAGCGAATCAGGGCATCCCGGACGGCCAGCGCGCGCTGCTGAGAGAGTGCGCGGTTGGCCTCGGCGGAACCGGTGGCGTCGGTATGGCCGCGGATCTCGATCATGGCTTCCGGATGCGCTAGCATCGATCGTGCCACGCCCTCGAGGACGAGCAGGGAACCGGTGACCAGCTCCGCGCTTCCGCTGCGGAAGTTGACCCCCTCGAGGATCAGGTCCCGTGCCATGTCCGGCGCGGCAGCGGCCGCGGGGCAGCCGTGCTCGTCCACCCGCATGCCGGTCGGCGTCCCGGGGCAGGTGTCGTCGGTGTCCGCCACCCCGTCCCCGTCGTTGTCGAGATCGGGGCAGCCATCCTGGTCGCGGAAACCGTCCAGATCCTCCGCGGCGTTGGGGCAACCGTCGGCGGCGTCGGGGATGCCGTCACCATCGTTGTCGGGATCGGGGCAGCCGTCGTCGTCCTGGAAGCCATCACGATCCTCGGGGCTGTCCGGGCAGGCATCGGCGCTGTCGAGAATGCCGTCCTGGTCGTTGTCCTCGTCGGGACAGCCGTCGGTGTCCTCGAAGCCGTCGAAATCCTCCGGATCGCGCGGGCAGGCATCGAGGCGATCCGCGATGCCGTCCCGGTCCATGTCCCCGGTGCTCAGGAACACCGTCAGGCCGCAGAAGCCCTCCAGCAGCCCGCCGTTGGCGTCGGTCTCCGCGGGGCCCCAGATGGCGCTCAACCCGATGTTGTCGACCTGGTTGCCGGCGAGCAGGTGAGCCCGCGTGCCCAGCTGGAAGCAGACGCTGCGCGACACGAACCACTCCGCACCCAGGGTCAGGGAACCCGTGACGTTCGTGCCGCTCAGCTCGCGCGCGGCGCCGTCCTCGTCGAAACCCTCCAGGACGGGGCCGCCGGGAAAGAGCCCGGGAGCCTCGGCGCGCTGATCGTGTACGCTCCAGCTGGTGAGACCCAGGGAAAGACCGACGATAGGGGAGAGGCGGCGCGCGGGCGTCAGCTCGTAGAGAAGTTCCAGCCGCGGCTGCGTGATCACGGTGTAGAAGCCGGCACCGGAGGCCGTGGTCCAGCCGGCCTCCTCGCCCAGCTCCATCACTCCGGGCCGCACCCAGCCGTACTTGAGCGCGAGGGCCAGCGACCAGTGGTTCGTCAGGCCGTGACGCACGGAGAGGTCGAGAAACTGATCCAGGTTGCTGAAGTCGTTGCGGCCGCCGACGAGCTTCATCAGGCCCGTCTGCAGGCCGAGCCCGGTCCGACCGGTGAGATCCTCGGCGCCGGCCGGCCTGCTCGACAGGAGACCGACCATCAGGATCAGCAGGATTGGTAGGCGCCGCATGTGCTTCCTCCATGGGGGGTCAATCGCCGCCCGGCGCCGTATTTCGGGCGCGGGCCTCGTATCCGGGGCAACGGGTCGCCTGCCAGGCGGCCGGGACGAGGGCCACCAGATCGTAGGGGTTCGTCGTGCATTTTGCAAGGTGGGGCCGGGGCGCCACCCCCCCGAGGAGACTGCTTGCCAGCGAAATCGATTCGTGGTTTCTTTCCCACAGAACCTGATCATCGCGCGGGAGGGGGTTGATGGAGAGGCCCGACACGCTGATCGCCCTCTTCATGGAGGAAGATGGCTTGCTCCGGCAGCTTCTCGCCCGCTGCAAGCCGGAGGACCGTGAGGTTCGGGGGTCCGGCGGCACTCTGAGCCTGAAGGAGACGCTCGGCCACCTGGCCTTCTGGGACAGCTTCGCGGTGCGTTTCTTCGAGGAGAAGCTGGCCGGAACCGATCACTCCCTGCCGATGGACTTCGAGAAGCAGAGCCGCGAGGAACTCAAGCGGCTGCGCAAGCTGCCCTTCGACGACGTCCTGGCAAGCTACCAGAACTCCACCCGCGAGCTGATCGCCTTCCTCCAGAATCGCTGGCAAGACCTCTCCCCCAAGCAGCGCCTGGACTTTCACGTGCCGCTCAAGCACCGGCGGCATCACCGGCTGCTGCTCGCCCGGGCGCTGGGCGGCGAGAGTCCCGGTCCCGGGCCCGACGCCCGGACCGCGCAGGCCTGAGATCCCCCCTCACGCCGAGGCTCACAGGTAGCCCAGCTCGCGCATCTTTTGCTCGATGCGGGCCGCCCGGGCGCTCTCCGCCTGCCCCGACTCCTCCAGCTTCGCGGGATCCGGCGGCCTCGCCGCCCCGGCCGTGGCTCGGGCCGAGGCCGCCAGGCTGGCGTCGACGAAGCGATCCAGCCGCGCGGCCACGTCCGGCTGCTCGTCCAAGACGTCGCGCGTCTCGCGCGCGTCCCGCGCCAGGTCCCAGAGCACGCGGTGGGTTAGCCCCGGCGCCTCCAGGCGCCAGTACTTCCAGCGGGAGGTGCGGGCGCCCCGCAGATAGCAGCGGGCCGGGTACTGCCGGCCGCCGCTGCCGTTGGCCTCAATGTAAACGGTGCCCGCGCCCGGGCCCGCGAGCAGCGTGCGACCCAGGGGCAGCCAGGCTCCGGGCGGCAGGCCGGCCAGGTCCAGCAGGGTCGCTCCCAGATCGGACTGGCTGGCCAGATCGTCGCGCACGGCACCCGGCCGGCAGCGGTCGCCGTCCATGATCACCAGGGGTACGCGGATCAGCTCCTCCGTCAGCTGGAAGCCGTGGCCGAGGACGTTGTGGGCGTAGATGCGGGCCGTGATCTCGCCGAAGCGCTCGCGGGCCAGGGCGAACCAGGCGTCGTAATCGAAGCCGCCGCCGCTGGCGGCGCCCAGCGTCTGGAAGGCGGTCAGCACCGCCTGTTCCCGGCCGCCGTGGGCGGCATTGAGCGCATAGTCCTCCACCAGCCGCTCCCCGTGATCGCCGCAGTAGAGGAGGCAGGTGCGCGCCGGATCCCAGGCGTCGAACAGGGCGTGGAGCTGGTGATCCAGCAGGGAAAGCGCGCGGTCGTAGGCGGTCAGGCCGTAGGCCGTGCTATCGAACGGCGGCGGGTTCTGGTAGGGCATGTGGGCTTCCCAGAAGTGCAGGCAGAGGAACCACGGCTCCTGCAGGACGGGCAGGAACCGCTCGAGGTACGACCGGAATCCCGTGTGCAGGTACTCGCTGCGGTCGCGATAACGGTAGTGGTCGAAGCCGCGGTCCAGCCCCACCTCGGGAATGACGGGACCGGTGAACTCCGCGTAGGTGTGGTAGCCGTGCTCGCGCAGGATCTCCGCTACCGTGCGCACGCCCGCCCGCAGGCTGTGGCGCGAGTGCTCGACGATGCCGTGGCCCACCGGCAGCAGCCCCGTGAACAGCGAGGCCAGGTTGGGCGTGGTCGTGCTGGAGACCGCACAGAGCTGGGTCCAGGTGGTGCCCCGCTCGCGCAGGCGATCGAGGAAGGGCAGCGGCGCGCTGCGCCGCGTGTAGGGCGAGGCTCCCGGCAGCTCCACGACGGTTTTCTCGCTGCGGGCGCAGTCGGCGAGGATCAGCAGGATGTTCTTCATGCCGGCGCCTTCCTGCGGAAGAGGCCGAACCAGCCCAGGTTCTCCGCGGGGGCGCCGGCCTGCTGGCCGACCAGCGCGAAGCCCTCGCCGCCGATCAGCGCCGGCAGGTCGTCCTGCTCCTTCAGCTGCTGCGGGGTGCGGATGGCGAACCACTCCCGGGCCCGCCCCAGGGCGCCGCGCAGGCTCTCGGCGCGGCGGGCGGCCGGTAGATGGTGGTAGAGGCCGAGGAAGAGGACGATGTCGTAGGCGTCCAGCAGCAGGTCCGCGTGGTCGCTCGCGAAGCGCGGCCAGTCGGCCAGATCGGCGGTGCGGAAGGTGGCTCCGGCCAGGCCCGCTCGCCGGAAGAGCTGCTCGGCGAAGCGAACGCGGTCCGGCTCCCGCTCGAAGCCGTGCAGCGTCCGGGCGCCGCGCCGGCCGAAGGCGTAGCCGACGATCCCCTCGGCGGCGCCCAGGTCCAGGACGGCGGCGTTCCGGCAGCGCTCCAGCAGCGGCTCGAGGCCGCCCGCGCGGACCCGGGGATCCCACTTCCCGTGCAGCCCCAGCTCGGGCAGGTGATAGTAGGACTTCCGGGCCGGCGGCTCCACGCACCGGAGCAGCTGCTGGCAGTACGCCGTCCAGCCGAAGCGACGCATGGTGCGGACCGCATTGGTGGCCAGCACGTGCGCCAGATCCGGCTCGTCGCGCAGCCGTCCGACCGTCGCGGCGATGGCCTTGCCGGTGACCTCGGGCAGGACCAGCGCGTTCACTCCGTCCCGCGCGAAGTCCACGGTTCCCGCACGGCTCACCATGCAGGGCAGGCCGCAGGCCATGGCCTCGGCCGCGGTGTTGCACCAGCCCGCCCGGGTCTCGCTGGTCACCACCAGATCGAGATCCCGATAGAAGTCGGCCAGGGCTGGCCCGAAGAGCGGCCCGTGCAGCTGCAGCCGGCCGCCAGCGGCCAGCTCCGCCGCCTGTGACCGGGCCGCCCCGGGCAGCGCGCCGTAGAGATGCAGCTCGCAGTCCGGTGGCAGCTCTCCCAGGGCGTCCAGCAGCGGCTCCGGATTCTTGGCGGCGTAGCCGCCGAGGCGCAGGACGGGAGGCCGCGCGGGGAAGGTCTTCAGGGGTGCGGGATGGAAGAGTTCCGGATCCACCGCGCCCGGCAGGACGTGGAAGGCCTCGCCCGCCAGCCGCCGGTAGTCCGCGGTCCGCCAGTGGCTGTTGTTGAAGATGACCACGTGGGGCTGCAGGCTGGCGTTGGCCGCGAGGAAGCGGTCCAGCCGCGAGGGATCGTTCAGCACGTGCTGGACGCGCACGCCGAAGCGGGGTTCGCGGAGCCTCGCCAGCAGCGCGAGCTGCGCGTCGGCGGCGCCCGCGCCCGGGACCATGACCGCGTCCCAGTCCTGCTCCCGCACGCTCGCGAACGGCTGCACCGGACCCGGGAAGTCGGGCCAGTCCGGCGCGAGCTCGTCGGTCAGGGAGGTGAAGACCAGCTCGTGACCGAATCCCCGGAGGATCCGCGCCACGTTGGCGAAGCGGCCGATGCCGCCGTTGCAGGTGTAGCGGAACCAGGCGACCAGCAGCCGCCGGCCGCGCGGCCGGCGGCGGCCCTCGTCGCGGTGATCACGACCGTCGATCTTCACCACGCGATCTCCCTCTAGCCGTCCCGCTCCGCGCGGGCGGCGGGCTGCTGCAGGTTCTCCAGGGCCGCGGCGAACTCCCGCGCCTCCGGGTGGAGCCGCAGGTAGGATTCGTACAGCTCGCTCGCTTCGGAATCGCGGCCCAGGGCCAGCAGGAACTGCCCGAGATTCCAGGCGGCGTCCCGGTGGGCCGGATCGGCCTGCAGGGCCTGGCTCCCCTCGCGCAGGGCCTCGGCGCTCCGGCCCTGCTGCCAGAGCGTGCAGGCCAGATCGTTGCGCACGCGCACGTTGTCGGGGGCCCGGTCCAGGATCTCACGGAAGACCGCCTCGGCCTCGGGCCAGCGCTGCTCGCCGAACAGCCGCTCGCCCGCGGCGATGCGCCCGGCCAGGCTGGGCGCGGCGGCGCTCTCCTGCGGTGTCGCACCGCCGGGTGCCGCGGGGAGCGGGCAGCGATGGCGAGCCGGATCGAACCCACCCTGCAGGTGGGGGGACATGTCGTGATCGTCGCGGTAGCCGATCCCGTCCGGCACCCCCCACTTCTCGCGGAAGATGCGCCAGTTCTCCTCCATGCTGGCCGCGAAGTCGATCCCGCAGGCGGCGAAGGTGCGGCCGCCGTAATGGTGCACGAAGCAGTCCCGGGCCAGGATCGTCGCGAATCCTGCGAGCCTGGCACGCAGGCAGAGGTCGTCGTCCTCGAAGTTGCCGCGGCCGAACCGCTCGTCCAGGCCGCCGATCTTCTCCAGCACCGCGCGCTTGATCAGCAGACAGAAGCCCACCGCCCGCCAGTGGATCTGCTGCTGTCCGGCCTGCTCCCGGGCGAGCCGCCGGGCCCAGGCGTCCAGACCCTCCAGGCTCTCGGTGTCGTAGTCCACCTCCGGCAGCTGCTGCGGCCCGGAGATGCGATTGGTGAACGGTCCGACCAGGCCGACGGCCGCATGCCGCCGCGCGCAGGCCAGCAGGCGGCCCAGCCAGCCCTCCGTGACCACCACGTCGTTGTTCAGGAGCACCAGCTGCTCGCCGCGCGCCGCGGCCAAGCCCTGGTTGTTGCCGGCGGCGTAGCCCAGGTTCCGCGCGTTGCGGATCAGGCGGTAGTGGGGATGGCGAGCGGCCAGCTCCGCCAGGTAATCCGCCGTGCCGTCGTTGCTGCCGTTGTCCACGAAGACGACCTCGTGCGGCTCGGTCGTGTGGGCCTGCAGGGCCGCCACGCAGCGGCGGGTGTAGGACAGGGCGTTGCAGGTGAGGATCACGATCGAGGTCAGGCCGCCGCCGGCCGCCGGCTCCGCGGCCGCCGGCGCATCCGACTCATCCGGCCCATCCGGCGCGTAGGGCCGGATCGCCCCGGCCTGGGTGGTTTCGAGCCGACCGTCGGGGTGGATGATCAGGTCCGGCTGCACCCTGGCCAGCCAGCGCCCGCGCAGGCGGCGGATGTTGTCGGCCACCTTGACGAAGCGGGCCGGGCCGCTCTGGGACTCGTGGTGGATCACCTCGCTCGCCGGCACGTACACGAGGCGCCAGCCTTCCTCGCGCAGGCGGAAGCAGAGGTCGATGTCCTCGTAGCCGTTCCAGTAACCCTCGTCGAAGCCGCACGCCGCGACGAAGGCCCTGCGCCGCACGAGCAGGCAGGCGGCCGTCAGGGCCTGGTACTCCCGGGGCTGGTTGGCCTGGGGCAGATCGGCCCGCTCGCGGTAGTAGATGTGGCGGGCGACCAGCGGATCGGGCAGCTTGCGATCGTCGGCCACGATCACACCGGCGTGCTGGATGGTCCCATCGGGGAAGAGCAGCTTGCTGCCGGCCGCCCCCACCCGCGGGTCGCCGGCCAGGGTGGCGAGCAAGGGTTCCAGCCAGCCGGGCCGGACCTCGGTATCGTTGTTCAGGAAGAGCAACGCGTCGGCCCGGGCCGCCGCCGCCCCCTGGTTGCAAGCCCGGGCGAAGCCCTGGTTCTCCGCGTTGAAGAGGGCCGTCAGGCGACCGGCCGCCCGCTCGGCGCGCAGGAACTCCACCGTGCCGTCACCGGAGCCGTTGTCCACCAGGATCAGCTCCGCCCGGCCGGCCGGTGTGTGCCGGTGCAGGGCCGCGAGGCAGGCCCTGGTGAGGTCGAGCCGGTCCAGGACCGGGATGATGATCGAAACGCTCGGCCCATCCGCCGGGGTCGAAACCGGCGCGGCAGCAGCCGCGTCGTCGCTTGCGGGTGGCAGGATCCAGCCGCTCTCCGGCGGGCAGCCCAGCGTGGCGGGTAGGCGCTCCCCGCCCGGCGCCAGGCTCTCGGTGATCCGGACCATCTCGCGGCGCAGCTGGTCCTCCTCGGCGTTGTAGCCGACCTGCCGGGCGTAGTCCCACTGGTGCTCCATGAGGGTCAGGCCCAGCTCCGTGTTGCCGCTGCCGAGGGCCAGGCGGGTGAACGCCCGATGGATCCGGAAGTCGCTGGGATGGGTCCTGGCCGCCTCCTTGAGCAGCTCGGCGGCCCGCTCGACCTGGCCGGTGGCCATGGCCAGCTCCCCCCGCAGGCGCATGGCGCGCGGATGCTCGGGGCTGAGGGCCAGCACGGTCTCCACCGCTCGGGCCGCCTCCGCCGCGTGCCCTTCCCCGGCCATCAGCTCGGCCCCCAGGGCCAGCACGCCGAGAGACCGCGGCGCCAGGCGCCGGGCCCGCTGCCAGGGCTCGCGGGCCAGGTCCGGCCGGCCCCGCTCCAGCTGGAGGGCGGCCGCGGCGAGAGGCGCCGCGCTCAGCGCGGGATCCAGGCGCTCCGCCTCGCCGAAGCAGGCCAGCGCCTGGGGGAGGCTGCGCCGCTCGTCCTGCCAGTCGAAGCCGCGGCAGAGGATGTTCAGGGCCCGGACATCCGCGGGCAGGACGGGCGGATCGCCGGTCGCCGGCAGCTCCCCGAAGAGGGCCTGGAAGAGCGGGGCCGCCACGGGAGCCTCGCCGTAGCAGGCGGCCACGAGGGACCGGCCGGCCGCGGCCTGGCGGGCCCACTGCTCGGGGTCCGAGAACAGCCGGACCACCGCCGCGGCCAGCTCGGCGGCTGTCGATTCGATGAGGGCATGCCGACCATTCTCGAGGGGGATCCCCTCGGCGCCCACGGGTGTGGTCACCACGGGCAGGCCGGCGGCCAGGGCCTGGCTCACCTTGCCCTTCAGACCGGCACCGTAACGCAGCGGGGCCACCGAGACCCGCGCGCCGTCCAGCAGGTCCGCGAGGTCGGCCACCTGGCCCGTCACCTCTACGCTCTCGGAGGCCAGGGCCCGCACCGGGGCCGGCGCCCCCCCGCCGACGATCTTCAGGCGCGCGTCGGGCAGCTGCTCCGCCACCCGCGGCCAGATCTCCTGGCCCAACCAGAGGGCCGCGTCGACGTTGGGCTGATGGCCGAAGTAGCCCACGAAGACCACGTCGCGGCGCGCCGCCAGGGGTGGTGAAGCGGCCGGCAGGGGATGCAGGTGGGGCACCGTGATCACCGGGGGCAGCGCGCGCAGGGCGGCGGGCAGGCGGTTCGCGGCCTGCTCGGCCGCCATGCCGGCGGCCAGCACCGCGGCGTCGGCCCCGGTCACCGCCAGCACGGCGTCGGCCTGGGCGTATGCGGCCAGCTCCCGGTGCCGGCCGTGGGCGAACTTCTGCAGCAGGGGCAGGTGGCCGGCGAGGGCGGCGCCGCGGACCTCCCGCAGGTACCAGACGTCCCAGGAGTGTACGGCAGCCCGCAGGTGGGGCAGGGCCCGCCGCAGCGTCGGCAGGTGCTCCTGGGCCACGTTCCAGAACGAGATCAGCGCCGCGTCGCAGCGATTGCGCTCGGCGACGGCCCGCAGCCTGGCGCGCGCCAGCTCCAAGCCCCAGGGCTTGTGAGCCGCGGCGTGGGGGAAGAGCTCCTCCACCTCGCAGCCCAGGGCCACGAGTTCGGCGCCGTAGCGGCCGCGCTCCTCCTCGGCGAGGCGATCGAGGCCGACCACCACGACCGCGTGGCCCGCCCGCCGCAGCAGGCGGATCAGCTGGTGGAGTTGGTGGTCACCCGAGCAGGTGTCCGGCCGCGGCCAGGTCGGGTGCAGGACCAGCACGCTGCGTCTCATAGCCGTCCCCCTGCTTTCTGGTGCTCCGCGTACATCTCCAGGATCTCCCGCGCCCGGTGATCGTAGGTGTGCGCCGCCAGGATCTTCTCGCGGGCGCGGCGCGTCAGGACCGCGCGCTCCTCGGGATGCTCCAGGTAGTGGGCCAGCTTCTCGCGGGTGTCGGCGTGGCCGTCGCTGAAGACGGCGCAGTCGCCGAACATCTCCGCGATGGCCGGGATGCGGTCCGAGAGCAGGAGCGAGCCGCAGGCCAGCACTTCGAAGACGCGATTGTTGACCATGCCGGCGGCCGCCTGGCTGCCGGCCTGGAAGCCGAGGGCCACGTCCACCGAGGAGTAGAGGGCTGCGATGTCCGGGATCGGCAGCACGCCGCGCCAGTGGCGGCGCAGGATCTCGGGGCTGCGCTCCCACATCTCGCCCCAGAGGGCCAGGTCGAAGCCGGCGGCCGGCAGCACGTAGCGATCGAACACCTCGTGGCCCTTCGTGCCGGGATTGTAGGAGCCGAGATAGGCCACCTGGGCGCGGTACTCGGGGCGGGCCGCCTGCGGCGAGTGCACCCGCGGGTTGGCGGCCATGTGGAGCAGGCGCGCCGGCTTGTGCTCGGCGAAGCGCGCCACCGCGGCCGGGCTGTTGGCGGCGTAGAGGTCCGCCTCCAGGCGCAGGGCGTCCTCCCAGGTCAGCGCCTGGCCGGCCGGCATGAACTCGTGCGTGTAGTTGACCACGTAGAAGAGGCTCACCGCGTGGGGCAGGTCCAGCGGCTGCCGCCAGGCCGTGAAGGAGAAGAGCAGGTCCGGCCGGAAGGTCGCCAGCTCGCCGGCGGTGGCGTAGCTGAAGATGCGCACCTCGCCCACGTCGGACCGCCACTCCAGGGCCTCGCGCAGGTTGTCGCTGATCATGGCCTCGCCCCACAGGCAGTCCGGTCCGTGGTAGGGGGAGAGGATGGCCACGCGGATCGGCGCGGGCAGGAGCGGACGGCGGACCTCCGCCAGGGGACCGGCATCCTGCGGCAGGAAGCGATCACCCCACTTGTCGAGGAACTTGCGCTGCGCCGTCTTCTGCAGCTTCAGGCGCTTTTTCTCCGAGCCAGTGACCGCCTTGGCCGTGATGCTCTCCGCGTGGACGACCCAGGCCTCGGGGGCCACGCGGACGCGCCAGCCGGCCCGGCGCAGCGCGACGCAGAGATCGACGTCCTCGTAGTAGGCGGGCGCGTAGAGCGGATCATAGCCGCCCACGGCCGCGAAGGCCTGCCGCCGCACCAGGAGGCAGCAGGCCGAGGCGTAGTCCACGTCCAGGGCGGGAGCGTAGCTGTGGGCGCTCTGGAAGGTTTCGCGTCCGCGGTTGGTCACCGTGCCGTCCAGGTTCAGAACAGCCCCCGCCTCCAGCAGCAGGCCCTCGCGCGTGACCAGGCGCGCCCCCACGGCGCCGATTCGCGGATCGGCGGCCGCTTCCTCCAGCAGGGCCTCCAGCCAGCCGGGCTGCGGCTCCGTGTCGTTGTTCAGAAACAGGAGGTACTCGCTGCGCGCCTCCGCGGCCGCCTGGTTGTTGGCCGGACCGAAGCCGCGGTTCTCCTGGTTGGCGATCAGGCGCAGGTCGGGCTGGGCCTCGGCCCAGGCGCGCGTCCCGTCGCGGGAACCGTTGTCCACCAGGATGATCTCGGCCAGCCCGGGCGGGACCGTGCGGCGCAGAGCGCTCAGGCAGCGGCGCGTGTGATCGAGCTGATCCCGGGCCAGCACCACGATGCTCACCCGGGGTGCCTCCGCAGCCGGGGCGGCGCTCTCGCGCAGGCCCAGGGCGGCCGCGCATCGCTCGAGACCGGCCTGCGCCTCGGCGTCCTGCGGCTCCCGCAGCAGGCGGGCGCTCAGCTCGGCGACCCGGGCGGCCGTGGCGGCGTGGTCGATAGCGGTCGCGCTCATCGCATCTCCTCCGTTCCGACCGGTGCGAGGCGATCACCGTCCTCAGCGGTGGCGGCATTTGCGCTTTCGATCAAGCGCCTGACGGCCGCCCGGATGCGGTGCGTCTCGGGATTCTGGGGATCCAGCTGCAGGGCCGCGGCCGCGGGGGGCTCGGCCTTGGCGGCCTCGCCGTGCCGCAGGTGGTAGCGGGCCAGGTTGAGCTGGGCCCCCGCATGGGCGGGCCAGATCTCGGCCGCCTTCATGAAGGCCTGGAGCGCCCAGGTCTCGTCGCCTGCGGCCAGGATCGCCTCGCCGTGCCGGTTGAGATCCTCGGCCAGGCCGCGCGAGACCTGCTCCAGGTAGATGCGGGTCTGGGGCAGGGCGTTCACCGCGCGGAAGGCGACCAGCTCCTTGGCGAATCCGCGCCCGCCCGCGGCCACGGCCGCGTCCAGCAGCTCGCCGGCGTGGCGATACAGCTCCCACTCCCAGATGTTGGCCTCGCGGAGGGCCGTGCGGTCGCTCTCGCTCAGCGGTGTCTGCGGTGGGCGGTTGCGCCCGATGTTGGTGCGCTGGTAGATCGGCGGCCGCCAGCCCAGCGTGCGCCGCATGAGGACCACCGATTCGTCGAAGCGCTCCACCAGACCGACCACGGCGAAGTGCTCCTCCAGGATCCGCAGGGCCCGTTCCAGGTGCTCCGCGCCCACGGCGCCGCGCGGCAGGTCGCCCAGCCCCGCCACGTAGCGCAGCTGCCCGTTGTCCAGCTCGGGCGCCAGCTTGGCGTGGGCGAACTCGGCGAGGCTCATGCCACCGTCCACGACCTGCGGCCGCAGGTAGTGCTCGGGGCTGCGCAGGATGTGGTAGTACTGCGAGACGAGCCGCTCGACGGGGTCCCGCAGGAGCGTGAGGTAGCGGGCCGGCCCGGGCAGGTGGGCGTGCAGCCCGAAGAACTGATGTCCCTCCAGCACGCGAACCTGCGCGCGCGCGACCTCCGGCAGGCCGGAGAAGTCCTTCTCGTGAACGCGCCAGCCCTCCAGGGTGAAGATCCTGTGTGAATCGTACTGGCGCTCGAGGATCCGCCGCAGGGTGGAGCCGGCCGTCTTGGGGATGTGCAGGAAGATCAGCCGCGCGTCGTCCGCTGCATCGTCGGTCTCCGCACGCGGCGCCGGCTTCGCCGGGTGCTCCGTCACCACCACGGATGCGGTCCGCGGAGGCGGACCGGGCGGCGGGGAGATGGGACGCGCGGTGGCGGGGATGGGTCCCGCCTCGCGGCAGAGCCGCGCGTAGATGACGCCCAGCTCCGGCGACAGCTCCGGAGCCTCCGGCTCGCGGTTGTGCTCGTGGTGACGCAGCTCGCCCTTGACGTCGCCGCAGGCGGCGACCAGCAAGGCCGGCTCCACCGGCCAGCCCAGCCAGGCGACCACCCGGCCCAGCTCGGCCACCGGATCGGCAAAATAGGACTGGTAATGGGTGACCAGGCGCTGCTCCGCCGTGGTGTGCTCCAGCAAGGAGTTGTAGTAGTGCTGCCAGAGGTTCAGGGAGAAGGCCTCGGAGCTGGAGCTGCGGCGGTAGAGGGAGCGCACGACCTCACGCGGATGGCGCAGGCAGATGACCGGCCGCAGGCCGGGGAGCAGGGCGCGCCAGAAGGGCAGCGTCAGGCTGTTGCGGGGATCCTTCCAGCCCCAGGGCTCTCCGCGCTGCAGCGGGGTCAGAGCCGCCAGCGCCCGATCCCGCCAGCGGGCGGCCAGCTCGGACCAGGCCGCCGGCTCCACCTGCGGCGGCAGATCCCAGCCCCCGCCCAGCTCGGCCAGGATGGCGTCGTTGAGAATGACCAGAGGGAAGTTCTCGAAGAAACCTTCGGGATTGTCCGGCTGCGGCTTCAAGAGCTGGTCCTCCGGCCCGAGATCCAGCCCGCAATGGCGGAGCAGCCGCGTCACGAGAGAGGTTCCCGATCGATGCATGCCGGCGATGCACACGGGCGCCTGGACGTTCATGGCGTCATCCATCCTCGTCAGGCGGCCGCCGTCCCGGCGGCGCGCCGCATGGAGCAGAGCCGTGGCCGGCACCGGAACCCGTCCAGCCGGCCGTTCCGGGCCGGAAGTAGCAAATCCGCCGCCAGCCGGGACCCCGCGCTGGAAGCAGGCCGCGACGCGCGATCCGGCGGTTCGGGCGAGATCCGGCGCGAAGCGGAGAGCCGGCCGGGGCGATCCTCTTGCCCGATGCCGGCAAGAAATGCCCGCGACGGGAGGCTCGGGGCCCTCCCGGCTGGCAGTCCGGCGGGGGCTGGGTTACTTTCCCCCAGTTCGCAGGCGGCAGGCTCCGGGCGCGGATCCGGAGCGGTCTGCGAGCACCGTCTCCTGCTGGTCCTGCGGGCCTGGCGGCCCGCTGCCCGACCGAGGACGGCCGACGCATGATCATCCTGGGCAGCCGCGGCAGCGATCTGGCCCTCTGGCAGGCGCGACACGTCCGGCAGTTGCTGTCCGAGCGCGCCGGCCTGGACTCGCGCATCGAGATCATCCAGACCGCGGGTGACCGGTCCGGCGACGTCAGCCTGGCGCGCCTCGAGGGCAAGGGCTTCTTCACCAAGGAGATCGAGGAGGCTCTGCTGCGCGGGGACATCGACCTGGCGGTGCACTCCCACAAGGACCTGCCCACCCAGGGACCCCCGGGCCTGGTGGTCGCCGCGGTGCCGGAGCGGGGTGCAGCCGGGGAGTGCCTCGCCGTGCGGGCGGAGGCCTGGAGCGAGGCCAGTCCGCTTCCGCTGCGGGAGGGCGCCGTGGTCGGCACGGGCTCGGCCCGGCGGCGCGCGCAGCTCGCGGCGCTGCGGCCCGATGTGGAGCTGCGCGACCTGCGCGGGAATGTGCCCACCCGCCTGCGCAAGGTGGCGGAGGGGCAATACGATGCCATCGTGCTGGCGAAGGCGGGTCTGGAGCGGCTCGGCGTGGCCCCGGACGGACTGCGGATACACGACCTGATGATGGAGCAGATGATGCCGGCGCCGGCCCAGGGCGCACTGGCGATCCAGATACGCGCCGGCGACGCCGCGCTGGCCGCCGGCGTGGCGCGGCTGCATCACGAGCCAACGGCCCGCTGCGTGGAGGCCGAGCGCCACCTGCTGGCGAGCTTCGCGGGCGGTTGCAGCCTGCCCCTGGGGGCCCATGCCACGCTGGAGAACGGCGGTCTCAGGCTGCAGGCCGTGCTGGAGGCGAGCGACGGCCGCTTGCGGCGCTGCGACGTGCGGGGCCTGAACCCCGCGGCTGCGGCCGAGGCCGCGCGGCTGATGCTGACCCGCTGAGCCGGATCGCAGATGCGCGGAGCCCGGCCGGATGGCCGCGCTCCCCGAATCCCGGGAGGAGGAACCGTCATGACGGCGGAACACGATCACGAGGACGAGCAGAACCGCCTGCTGGACGACGATGACGACCAGGAGATCAGCATCCCCGGTCCCGGTCTGGTGCGGCCGCGCCGGCTGCGCCGCACCGGCGTGCTGCGCGAGGCGGTGGCCGAGACGCGGCTCCACCCGGACATGCTCGTCCAGCCCCACTTCGTCCTGCCGGGAAGCGGGCAGCGCGAGGAGATCGGCGCCATGCCGGGGATCGTCCGCGAGAGCGCCGATCGGCTGCTCACAACGGTGGCGGCCGACCTGGAGCTGGGCCTGCGCCACGTCCTGCTCTTCGGCCTGCCGGCCGAGAAGTCGCCGACGGCCGACGGCGCCATCGATCCCGACGGGGTGGTGCCGGCGGCGATCCGCCAGCTCAAGCGGGAGTTCGGCGACGACCTGCTGGTGAGCGCCGACATCTGCGTCTGCGCCTACACCGACCACGGGCACTGCGGCATCGTGCGCGACGGCGAGGTGGTCAACGACGAGAGCCTCGAGCTGCTGGCCGGCATGGCCACGGTCTGCGCCGCCGCGGGCGCCGACGTGGTGGCGCCCTCGGACATGATGGACGGCCGCGTCGGGGCCATCCGCGTGGCCCTCGACACGCAGGGCATGTCGGACGTGGCCATCATGTCCTACGCGGCCAAGTACGCCTCGGCCTACTACGGGCCCTTCCGCGAGGCCGCCGACAGCGCCCCCGCCTTCGGCGACCGGCGCAGCTACCAGATGGATCCCCGCAACGTGCGCGAGGCGATCAAGGAGATCCTGCTGGACGTGGAGCAGGGAGCCGACATCGTCATGGTCAAGCCGGCCCTGGCCTACCTCGACGTGATCCGGCGCGCGCGGGAGGCTGTCCGGGTGCCCGTGGCCTGCTATAACGTGAGCGGCGAGTACTCCATGGTGAAGGCGGCCGCCCATGCGGGCCTGATCGAGGAGGGCCGCGTGGTCCTGGAGAACCTCTGGGCCATGGCGCGGGCCGGCGCGGACATCATCATCACCTACCATGGGCGTGATGCGTTGCGGGAGAGGTGGCTGCCATGAGCGAGCTGTCGCGCGAGCGTTCCCGGGAGCTGTACCGGCGAGCCTGCGAGCTGCTGCCCGCCGGGGTCGATTCGCCGGTGCGGGCCTTCCGCTCCGTGCACGGCGAGCCGCTCTTCATCGCCAAGGGCCGCGGCGCGTACCTCGAGGACGTGGACGGCAACCGCTTCCTGGACTGCTGCGGCTCCTGGGGCCCCCTGATCCTGGGGCACGGCCACCCCGCCGTGCTGGAGGCGGTGCACCGGGCCGCCGACGCCGGGCTCACCTTCGGAGCCCCCAGCCCCCTCGAAATCGACCTGGCCGAGAGGGTCAAGGCGGCCTATCCGGATGCCGCGATGATGCGCTTCGTGAGCAGCGGCACCGAGGCCGTCATGTCCGCCGTGCGGTTGGCCCGCGGGTTCACCGGGCGCGACATCGTCGTCAAGTTCAGCGGCTGCTACCACGGGCACAGCGACGCCCTGCTGGTGGCGGGCGGCAGCGGTCTGGCCACCTTCGGCACGTCCTCGTCGGCGGGCGTGACGGCCGGCGCGGTCGCCGACACGGCAGTCGTCCCGCTCGACGACGAGAACGTCCTGCAGGATCTCTTCCAGGAGCGCGGCTGCGAGATCGCCGCCGTGATCATCGAGCCGCTCCCGGCCAACGCCGGCCTGCTCCGCCAGCGGCCGGAGTTCCTGCGCGTGGTGCGGGAACTCACCGAGGAGTACGACGCGCTGCTGATCCTGGACGAGGTGATCAGCGGCTTCCGCGTCGGCATGGGCGGGGCGGCGGCCCTCTACGAGCTGCCGGCCGATCTGGTCACCTTCGGCAAGATCATCGGCGGCGGCCTGCCGGTGGGGGCCTTTGGCGGCCGGCGCGAGATCATGGAGCGGGTCGCCCCCCTCGGGGACGTCTACCAGGCCGGCACCCTCGCGGGCAACCCCGTGGCGATGGCCGCCGGCGCCGCGACCCTGCAGGTGCTGATGGAGGAGGACGTGTACTCTCGGCTGGAGAAGCTCGGACGCCGTCTCGAGGAGGGCGTGGCCGCCGCGGTGCGCGAGGCGGGCGGCAGCTTCGTGCGCGTCGGCTCCATCTTCTGGCTGGTCTTCCAACCGCAGGCCCCGCGCAGCTTCGAGGCCATCGACGCCTCCGGCATGCCGCGCTTCGCCGACCTGCACGCCGCCCTCCTCGAGCGCGGCGTCTACCTCGCGCCCTCCGGCTACGAGGTCGGCTTCCTCAACCACGCCATGACCGAGTCCGACATCGATACCCTCACCAACGTCCTCCGCGAAAGCCTGGCGGCCCTGCCCGGCTGAGCGAGAGGACCGCAGCTCCGCGTCTGGACTCCGATGGGCCCGCAATCCAGGCATCCCTCCGGGAACGCTCCCATCAGCTTTCCGCAGCTGTTGTTCGGGGGCAGGGCCGGCGAGATCGAGCAGAGCACGAAGTCCTCGCTCCGTGGCACCCCCGCCGGGGACCGGTTGGCGTGGAAGGTGCAACGGCTGACCGTCGCCCCGGCGCCCCATGTGCGCAGGGCTCCCGCATCGACGCCCAGGTTGTGCACGAAGAGGCGGTTGGCCGCGTCCATGTGGGCGCCGTCGCGGGAGGCCACGCCGCCGCATCCGGAATCGCAGGTGTTGTCGCCGAAGGGGCAGCCCTCGAAGTTCATCGTGGACTGAGTGTTGACCCCGCAGGCCCCGCCGTTCCAGTCGGCGTGATTCTCCATGAAGCTGCAATCGAGGACCTCCGCCGAGGTTCCCGCCATGCAGCTGTAAACGGCCCCCGCGTCATGCCAGCAGCGGTTTTGCCGGAAAACGCGGTTCTCGAACGAGCCAGATTGCGGCAGCAGCCGGGGTCGGGAGCATCAGGACGGCTACGAACAACGGGAATAGACGCCACGGCCGGAGGTATCCGGTGCAAAGGATGACCTCCTCCGATTCGGGCGAGAACGTCGGCAAGCAGGATCCGAGAGGCAGTTTGATTCTAGATGCTCGGAAGGAAACCCGTGAGCAGTGAGTTCTGACACCCGGATCGTCTCAACGGCGGGCGACCACAAAGATGGCAGTGGCCAGGAACGGGCAGCCCGTACTGTCCCGCCGGAAGAGCGTGGCACGCAGTAGCCGCTGCAAGGGGGCCCAGCGCAGGACATCCAGAGGGGCCGTCACGTACTGGCTCTCCAGCACGGTGAAGCCGGACGCAGCGATGAGCCGCGAAATCCCCCGCCGGCGATAGATGCGCGCTCTGGCCCAGCGGTCGTGGATCCGCTCGGGCAGCCAGCTGAAGAAGGGGACGCGGTTCCAGGGCAGCAGCGGCAGGCTCGCGCCGTGCGTCTCGAAGATCCACCAGCGGTTGGGCACGGTGAGAATCAGGACGCCGCCGGGTCGCAGTACGCGGTGCAGCTCGGCCAGGCTCTCCCGCTCATCAGCCACATGCTCCAGCACCTCGAAGGACACGGCGCAGTCCATCGAGCCATCGCCGCAGGGAAGACGGCGACCGTCATAGATCGTGGGCAGGATCCGGTCCTGCCAGCCTCGTGCCGCCGCTTCCCGTGCCAGCTCGTCCAGATAGCGGGGCTCGATGTCCACGGCGAAGACTTGCCGGAATCGCTCGGCGAGCAGGAGGGTCTGGGCTCCGTTGCCGCAGCCGAAATCCAGCAACCTCTCCGCTGTCGGAGGG
>Ga0315542_1000418_pt1 | contig 26434 bp, 33 predicted proteins | sample SalMarSW160120MG_FD_202541 | JGI IMG/M metagenome (GOLD analysis project Ga0315542, IMG submission 202541) | Salt marsh sediment microbial communities from the Plum Island Ecosystem LTER, Massachusetts, United States - Salt Marsh Sediment SW1601-20 ... | reverse complement strand
CTGACGCCGAAGAAGGCGTCCCCCATCCTGCGCAAGACCATCCTCTCGGCGGCGGCCAACGTCCGCCAGCAGAGCGAGCATGGCGAGGATCTGGGCGACGCCCACCTCTGGATCAGCGAGCTGCGGGTGGATCCCGGCCCGACCATGAAGCGGATCCGACCGCGGGCCCAGGGGCGCGCCTATCGGATCCTGAAGCGCATGAGCCATATTCAGGTCACGGTCAGCTCGGAAGAGTGATCGCGGCGGCCGCGCGGCCGCGGATGGACAGCCCTCCCCGCATGACGCCAGCGGAGGGTGGAGGAAGGAAGGCACATGGGGCAGAAGACGCATCCGATCGGATTCCGTCTCGGGATCATCAGGGACTGGAACTCGACCTGGTTCACCCAGAAAAAGAACTACGCCGACTGGTTGAATGAGGACCTGCTGCTGCGCCGCTACGTCTACGCGCGTGTGGGCAGCGCCGGTATCGCGTCGGTGAAGATCAAGCGTTTCCGGGAGAAGGTGAACCTGATCGTCGCCACCAGCCGACCCGGGGTCGTGATCGGGCGGAAAGGGGCGAAGGCGGACCAGCTACGCGCCGAGCTGCAGAAGATGATCGGCAAGAACGTCAAGCTGGACGTCGAGGAGGTCAAGAAGCCGGAGCTGTCCGCCCCGCTGGTCGCCGAGCACGTCGCCGCCCAGCTGGCGGCGCGCGTCTCCTTCCGCCGGGCCATGAAGAAGGCCATCTCCACGGCCATGCGGATGGGGGCCAAGGGCATCAAGATCCGCTGCGCCGGCCGCCTCGGCGGCGCCGAGATGGCCCGCGTCGAGTCCTATCACGACGGCAGCGTTCCCTTGCACACGCTGCGGGCCGACATCGACTACGGGACGGCGCTGGCTCGCACGACGTACGGCGCCATCGGAGTGAAGGTCTGGATCTGCAAGGGCGAGATCTTCCCGCAGGAGTTCAAGAACCAGCTGCGCAGCCAGGTGGTCAAGGAGCGGGCCTAGCCGGCCGGGACCGCCGCCGGGCGGTCGCGTGGGAGAGGACGACGAGCCATGTTGATGCCGAAGCGCACCAAGTTTCGCAAGATGCAGAAGGGTCGCCGCCGGGGCCTCGCGCTCCGCGGAAACCGGATCTCCTTCGGAGACTACGGCTTGCAGGCCATGGGGAACGGCTGGTTGAAGAGTCGTCAGATCGAGGCCGCCCGTGTCGCCATCACGCGCCGGATGAAGCGCCAGGGCCAGGTCTGGATCCGGGTCTTCCCGGACAAGCCCATCACGCTCAAGCCGGCCGAGACCCGCATGGGCAAAGGCAAGGGCAATCCCGAGTACTGGGTCGCCGTGGTCAAGCCGGGCCGGGTCCTCTTCGAGATCAACGGCGTCAGCCCAGAGCTGGCGCACGAGGCCCTGCGTCTGGGCGCTTCCAAGCTGCCCTTCAAGACGCGGATCCTGAGCCGGCAGGGAGAGTGAGCGATGAAGAAGGCCTACGAGCTACGAGAGCTGAGCGTGGAGGACCTCGAGAGCCTCCAGCGGGAGAAGTCCGAGGAACTGATGCAGCTCCGCATGAAGCTCAAGATGCGCCAGATCGACAACGCGCTGGAGGTCCGCATGGCGCGCCGGGAGCTGGCGAAGATCAAGACGGTCATGACCGAGAAGCGGGCTGCCGGCGCCTAGCCGGCCCGACGCCCGGCGGTGACGGGACCGTGGGGCAAGGAGTGGGAAGATGGCGAACATCGAGAGGAATCTGAGAGCGGTCCGGATTGGCCAGGTCGTCTCGGACAAGATGGACCGGACCGTGATCGTCAGGATCAGCCGCCGGTTTCCGCACCCGCTGTACAAGCGGATCATCACGCGCTCGACCAAGCTGGTTGCGCACGACGAGAAGAACGAGTGTCGGATCGGAGACGTCGTCAAGGTCATGTCCACGCGCCCTCTCTCCAAGACCAAGCGCTGGCGGGTCGCGGAGATCCTGGAGCGGGCGAAGTAGGTCCGGAGGAGAGGGATCATGATTCAGGAGTACACGCTTTTGAACATCGCGGACAACTCCGGCGCGAAGACGGCCATGTGCATCCGCGTGCTCGGGGGGACGGACCGCCGGTACGCCCGCGTGGGCGACATCATCGTGGCGGCCGTCAAGTCGGCGATCCCCAATGGCTCGGTGAAGAAGGGGCAGGTGGTCAAGGCGGTGGTCGTGCGCACCACGAAGGAGATCGGCCGCAAGGACGGCTCCTACATCCGCTTTAGCGAGAACGCCGCCGTGATCCTCGATGCCGAGGGCAAGGAGCCGGTCGGGACGCGCATCTTCGGGCCGGTGGCCCGCGAGCTCCGCGACAAGAAGTTCATGAAGATCGTTTCGCTGGCGCCGGAGGTTCTGTGATGCGCATCCACAAGGGCGACAAGGTCCGCGTGATCGCGGGCAACGACCGCGGCAAGGAGGGGAAGGTCCTGAAGGTCTTCCCCGGCTCGCAGCGGATCATCGTCGAGAAGGTGAACCTGATCAAGCGCCACAGCCGCCCGACCCAGACGAATCCGCGGGGGGGGATCATCGAGAAGGAGGGGCCGATCCACGTCTCGAACGTCATGCTGGTCTGCCCGCAGACCGGTGAGCCGACGCGGACCGGGATGAACATCCTCTCCGACGGCTCGCGGATCCGCTACAGCAAGAAGAGCGGCGAGATGCTGTCCGAGTAGCGCCAGGCGCAGGAGGAAGCGAGTGATGGCCAAGAAGTTGCCGCGTTTGCAGGAGATCTACCTCCGGGAGGTGGTCCCGGCCCTGCGGGAGAAGTTCGGCTATACCAGCCCGATGATGATCCCCCGGCCGGTCAAGGTGGTGCTGAACATGGGGATCGGGCGGGCACCGCAGAATCCGAAGGCCCTCGAGGGCGCCCTGAGCGATCTCGCGGTCATCACCGGCCAGAAGGCCGTGAAGACCCGGGCCAAGAAGTCCATCTCGAACTTCAAGGTTCGCACCGGCATGCAGATCGGAGCCCGGGTGACGCTGCGCAGCGAGCGCATGTGGGAATTCCTGGACCGCTTCATCAACTTCGGTCTGCCGCGCCTGCGCGACTTTCGCGGCGTGCCCACGCGCCTGAGCGGCCGCGGTGATTACACGCTGGGCCTGCGGGACCAGCTGGTCTTTCCGGAGATCGATTACGACAAGGTCGACGAGATGCGAGGCATGAACGTCACCATCGTGACAACCGCCGGCACCGACGAGGAAGGCCGGGAGCTGCTGAGCCGCCTGGGAATGCCCTTCCGGCGTTCATGAGGGAGGAAGAGTTTTGGCCAAGAAGTCGCTGATCGCCAAGGCCAACCGGCCGGCCAAGTTCAGGGTTCGCAACTACACGCGCTGCCGCCGTTGCGGTCGGTCCCGCGCCTACTTGCGCCGGTTTGGCCTCTGCCGGATCTGCTTCCGGGAGCTCGCCCTGCAGGGCAATATCCCCGGCGTCGTCAAGGCGAGCTGGTAACCAGCACGAGGAGCTGTAGAGCATGAGCATGACCGATCCCATCGCGGATATGCTGACCCGGCTGCGGAATGCGACCCAGGCGGGCCATCGCAAGGTCGACGTGCCCGCCTCGAACGAGAAGCGGGCCATCGCCGAGTTGCTCCAGGCGCAGGGCTACATCGAGCGCTACGAGGTGGTTCCCCAGAGTGCTCAGGGTACGCTGCGCATCTTTCTGAAGTATTACAGCCGGGACGGCAAGCGCACGGGCGTCATCGAGGGGGCACGGCGGGTCAGCCGTCCTGGACGCCGCATCTTCGCTGGCAAGGACGAGATCCCCAAGGTCTGTGGCGGCTTCGGGATCTCGATCCTCTCCACCAACGAGGGCATTCTCACGGGGCACCAGTGCCGGATGCGAGGCATCGGCGGTGAAGTGCTCTGCGAGGTCTGGTGAGCCGGGCCACAGCGGAGGAACTAACGATGTCGCGCATTGGCAGGAAACCGATCCCTCTCCCGGACGGCGTGACCGTCAAGGTCGAGGGGAATGTCTCCATCGTGAAGGGACCCAAGGGTGAGCTGAAGCAGCACATCCCGCCGGGGCTCGGCTTCGAGGAGAAGTCCGGGCAGCTGCACATCACGCGTCCGGACGACAGCAAGCCGATGAAGGCCCGCCACGGTCTGGTGCGGGCGCTGATCGCCAATCAGGTGACCGGCGTGACCAGGGGCTTCACCCGGACGCTGCTCATCGAGGGGGTGGGCTACCGGGCCCAGGTCAAGGGCCGGGTGCTCGATCTGCAGCTGCAGTACAGCCATCCTCTGGAGTACAGCATCCCGGAGGGCATCACCATCAACTGCCCCCAGCCGACCACCATCGAGATCTCGGGCCTCGACAAGCAGAAGGTGGGGCAGGTGGCGGCGGAGATCCGGGCCTACCGCAAGCCTGAACCTTACAAGGGCAAGGGCGTCCGGTACGCGGACGAGGTGATCCGCAAGAAAGCGGGCAAGGCGGCCGGCAAGTAGCCCCGCCGGCCCGGGAGGTGACCGCAGAGATGAGCGTGAGGCAGAGAACCAGGCGCGCGGGCTGGCTGAAGCGCAAGCGTCGCGTGCGCAAGAAGGTCCGCGGATCGCCGGACCGCCCCCGGCTGACGGTGTTCCGCAGCCACAAGTACATCTATGCCCAGGTCGTGAACGACGACGAGAATCGCGTTATGGTCGCCGTCAGCAGCCTCAAGCCGCTGACCGAGGAAATTCCCGAGGATCTGCGCGGCAAGTGCGCCACGGCGTACGGCGTGGGGCGCAGGATCGCAGCGCTGGCCAAGGACAAGGGCATCGAGAAGATCGTCTTCGACCGCAATGGATACCTGTACCACGGGCGCGTGGCGGCCCTGGCCCGGGGGATCCGGGAAGGCGGGATCGAGTTCTAAGGCATCCGGACAGGAGCGGTTTTCGATGGCAGAGTTCGTGAACAACCAGAGACCGGGTGGGAGAGGTCCCCGCGGCGGCGGTCCGGGGCGCGGCGGTCCCGGGCGCGGCGGCCCGGGGCGTGGTGGTCCGGGGCGCGGCGGTCCGGGGCAAGGTCCCGGCCGCGGCGGTCCGGGGCGCGGCGGTCCGGGACGCGGTGCGACGGACCGCGAGCCGTTGGTCGACATGCACGAGAACGTCATCCACATCAACCGCGTGGCCAAGGTGGTCAAGGGCGGGCGGCGTTTCAGCTTCAGCGCCATCGTGACCGTGGGGGACGGCAAGGGCAAGGTCGGCGTCGCCATGGGCAAGGCCAACGAGATCGCGGACGCCATCCGCAAGGCCTCGGAGATCGCCCGGGCCCGCCAGATCAGCATCCCGATGCTGAAGGACACGATACCCTACGAGGTGACGGGCCGCTTCGGGTCCAGCCGGGTCCTGCTCAAGCCGGCCACCCCGGGTACCGGCATCATCGCCGCCGGCGGCGTGCGCGCCATCCTGGAGGCGGCCGGGATCCGCAACATCCTGACCAAGCAGCTCGGGTCGCGGAATCCGCACAACGTGGTCAAGGCCACCATCGACGGCCTGCGCCAGCTGCGTTCGGCCGAGGATTTCGCCGCCAAGCGCGGACTGACCATGCCCGAGGTCCTGGGGCTTCCCAAGCGGGAAGCGAAGGTCGAGGAGGAGGCGCAGGGCGATGAGTGAAGCCAAGCTGAAGATCACGCAGATCCGCAGCGTGATCGGTCGCCCGCAGAAGCATCGCCGCATCGTGCGGGCCCTGGGGCTGCGACATAACCAGACCTCGGTCATCCAGCCGGATACCCCGGCCATCCGGGGCATGGTGGCCAAGGTGCCGCACCTGGTGACCATGGAAGAGGTGAAGTGAACATGCTGAAGCTGAACAATCTCGGCGTGCCCGCCGGCGCGAACCGCGACCGCAAGCGGCGAGGGCGGGGTCCCGGCTCGGGCACCGGCAAGACCGGCGGGCGGGGCCACAAGGGCCAGAAGGCGCGCTCCGGCGGCGGCATTCCCCCCTGGTTCGAGGGTGGCCAGATGCCGCTGAACCGGCGCCTGCCCAAGCGGGGCTTCACCAACATCTTCAAGAAGGTCTACCAGATCGTGAACCTGGCGGACCTGGAGCGCTTCGCGGCGGGGAGCACGGTGGATGCCCGGACCCTGGCCGAGGCGGGCCTGATCCGGCACGTCGAGCGCCCGGTGAAGTTGCTGGGGCGCGGGCAGATCGCGAACTCGTTGCAGATCGAGGTGACGCGGGCCAGCCGGGCCGCCGTGGCGGCGGTGGAGGCGGCCGGCGGGACGGTCAGGTGCCTGGAGTGAACGTTTCTCCCGCCGGGAGACCGGACGCAAAGGAAGCTTCGTTTTGAACATCACGGGCAGCTACCAAAGCATGTTCAAGATCCCCGAGCTGAAGCGGCGGATCCTGTTCACGGCCATGATCCTGATCGTGTACCGGTTGGGAGGGCACGTGCCGACGCCGGGGATCAACCTGGAGGCCCTCAAGAGCTTCTTCGACCAGCAGCGCGGCACGCTGGTGGGGCTCTACGACATGTTCGCGGGCGGCAACCTGCGCAATGCCACGATCTTCGCGCTGGGCATCATGCCTTACATCAGCGCCTCGATCATCCTCCAGCTCCTGCAGGCCGTGGTCCCGTACTTCGAGAAGCTGGCCAAGGAGGGCGAGGAGGGCCGCAAGAAGATCACGCAGTACACGCGCTACGGAACGGTGGCGCTGGCGATCATCCAGTCCTTCGGGATCAGCCTCGCCCTGGAGCGGATGCCGGGCGGCATCGTCGCCTATCCGGGCCTGGGCTTCAAGTTCCTGACCATGCTGACCCTGACCACCGGCACGGTGTTCGTGATGTGGCTCGGGGAGCAGATCACCGAACGCGGAATCGGGAACGGGATCTCGCTGATCATCTTCATCGGCATCGTCGCCCGCTACCCGCGGGACATCATCAACACGGCGCTGCAGCTGCAGTCGGGCGAGATGCACTGGTTGAAGCTGCTGGTGGTCCTGGCGTTCATGATCGTGGTCGTCGGCGGCATCATCGCCATCACCCAGGGACAGCGGCGGATCCCGGTCCAGTACGCGAAGAAGATCGTCGGCCGCCGGGTCTACGGCGGGGCCAACACGCACATCCCGCTGCGCGTGAACACGGCGGGCGTGATCCCGATCATCTTCGCCCAGTCGATCATCATGTTTCCGGGAACGCTGGTGTCCTTCTTCCGAGACAACGCGTTCTTCGAGGCGCTGGCCCAGATGTTCTCGCCGCCGCACCTGGTGTACGTGATCGCCTACTCGGCGCTGATCATCCTGTTCACCTACTTCTACACCGCCGTGATCCTCAACCCCGTGGACCTGGCGGACAACATGAAGAAGAACAGCGGCTTCATCCCGGGCGTGCGGCCGGGCAAGCGAACGGCCGAGTACATCGACCGGATCCTGACCAGGGTGACGCTGCCGGGCGCGGTGTTCCTGGCGGCCATCGCCATCCTGCCCGATATGATGATCTACCACCTCAACGTGCCCTTCTACTTCGGAGGCACGGGATTGCTGATCGTGATCGGTGTCGGTCTGGACACCTTGCAGCAGATCGAATCGCATCTGCTCATGAGGCACTATGACGGCTTCATGCGGCGAGGCCGCCTGCGGGCGAGGAGGTAGTCCGGTGAACGTGATCATCATGGGGCCGCCGGGATGCGGCAAGGGGACGCAAGCCGCCGGCATCGTCGAGGGCCAGCGGATCGTCCACATCTCGACGGGCGACATGTTGCGGGCCGCCGTCAAGAGCGGCTCGGAGCTGGGCCGGAGGGTCGAAGCCATCCTCGCCGCCGGCGAGCTGGTGTCGGATGAGCTGATGATGGACATCATCCGCGATCGCCTGCAGCAGCCGGACGCCCGCCGGGGCTGGCTGCTGGACGGCTTTCCGCGCACCTTGCCGCAGGCCGAGGGCCTGGTGAAGCTGCTGGCCGGGATCGGCCAGGGCGTGGGCGCCGTGATATCGCTCGAGGTGCCGGACGCGGAGATCATCGAGCGGCTGAGCGGCCGGTTGACCTGCCGCGAATGCGGCAACACGACCAACCGCAAGGCCGTTCCCGACGGCAAGACCTGCCCGCATTGCGGAGCTGCGGCCCTGTATCAGCGGGACGACGACAAGGAAGAGACCATTCGTAACCGCCTGGGGGTCTACCGCAGCAAGACCTACCCGGCCGCCGAGCTGCTGGGGCGCCATTATCCCCTCGAGCGGGTCGACGGGCTGGGGACGCCGGCGGAGATCGCCGAGAGGATCACCGGTGCCCTGGCGCAAGCAGCAGATTAACCTCAAGACGCTCGCCGAGATAGAGGCGATGGCGGCGGGCGGAGCGATCCTGGCCCAGGTGTTCCTGGCGGTCAGGAAGCTGGTGGGCCCGGGCGTGACCACGGCGGAGATCGACGCCGCCGTCGAGCGCATGATCCGCGACGCAGGCTGCGTCCCCTCCTTCAAGGGGTACAACGGCTTTCCGGCCTCCGCCTGCATCTCGGTGAACGAGGAAGTGGTGCACGGCATTCCCTCGGACCGCAAGCTGGTGGAGGGCGATATCGTGGGGATCGACATCGGCCTGATCCGGGACGGCTGGCACACGGACTCGGCCGAGACCCTGGCGGTGGGCGCGGTCAGTCCCGAGGCCGACGCCCTGCTGGACGTGACCGAGCAGAGCCTGCTGCTGGCCATCGACCAGGTCCGGGCGGGGAACCGCATCTCGGACATCGGCAGCGCCGTGGAGGGATACGCCAGCCGGAATGGATTCTCCGTAGTGGAATCGCTGGTCGGCCACGGGATCGGCCGGGAGCTGCACGAGGATCCGCAGGTGCCCAACTTCCGGTGCTTCACCGCGCCGGATCCGGTGATGGAGGAGGGGCTGGTCATCGCCATCGAGCCGATGATCAACCAGGGCACTAGGCGCGTGACGACGGCTAGGGACCAGTGGACGGTCCTGACGGCCGATCGCAAGCTGTCGGCCCATTTCGAGCACACGGTGGCGGTGACGGCCAACGGGCCGCGGGTCCTGACGCAGCGCGAGCCGTGCCGCAACCCGAGCCACAAGGGAGTCTGATGGCCAAGGAAGAGGGAATCAGCGTCGAGGGGACGGTCATCGAAGCCCTGCCGAACGCCATGTTCCGCGTGGAGCTCGACAGCAACAAGCATATCGTCCTCGCCCACGTCTCGGGCAAGATGCGCATGCATTTCATCCGCATCCTGCCCGGGGACAAGGTGACGGTGGAACTGTCGCCCTACGATCTGACGCGGGGCCGGATCACCTACCGTTACAAGTAGCGGTGGCGGGTCCGGGGCCCGACTGGGAGGCGTCATGAAGGTTCGCTCGTCGGTGAAGAAGATCTGTCCGAAGTGCAAGATCATTCGGCGCAAGGGCGTCGTGCGGGTGATCTGCGTCAACCGCCGTCACAACCAGCGCCAGGGTTGAGAGCCGGTCCGGCCGGTGCGGGAATCCCCCGCCGGTCCGACCAGCGAGAAAGGAGCCGTTCGTGGCCAGAATCGCCGGTGTGGACATTCCGAACGAGAAGAGGATCTGCACCTCGTTGACGTACATCTACGGGATCGGAGACGCGCGGGCGCACGTCATCTGCCAGAAGGCCGCCATCGATCCCGATTTGAAGACGCGTGATCTGACGGAAGAGCAGACCCGCAAGCTCATCGGCATCATCGACAAGGAGTACCAGGTCGAGGGGACCCTGCGTACGGAGCAGAGCCTGAACATCCAGCGCCTGATGGACATCGGATGCTATCGAGGCCTGCGTCATCGGCGCAAGCTGCCCGTGCGCGGTCAGAACACCAAGAACAACGCCCGGACACGCAAGGGCCCGCGCACCCGTCCGGGCGCCAAGAAGAAGTAGCGCGAGGAGGTCGCTCTGTGGCTACGGCCAAGGACAAGCGCGGCAAGGCCCGCAAGAGCAAGAAGAGGAAGCTGGACGTGGTCGGGATCGCCCACATCAAGTCCAGTTTCAACAACACCATCATCAGCATCACCGACATGAAGGGCAACGTGATCACGTGGTCCTCGGGCGGGCACCAGGGACGCTACAAGGGCAGCCGCAAGTCCACCGCATTCGCGGCGCAGCTCGCGGCGCGCTTCTGCGCTCAGGAGGTGCTGTCCGCCGGGATGAAGAAGATCGAGGTCTGGATCAAGGGCCCGGGCTCCGGCCGCGAGGCCGCCATGCGCAGCCTGAAGGCGGAGGGCCTCGAGGTGACCCGCATCAAGGACTGCACCGCCATTCCGCACAACGGCTGCCGCCCCAAGAAGAGGCGTCGCCTGTAGAGTTAAGTCCGCAGCCGGCGGGTGCGATCCCGCCGCCATGTTCCGGGAGGTTTCTTGGATGGCCAGGTATACTGAGGCCAAATGCAAGCTCTGCCGCCGTGAGGGGATGAAGCTGTTTTTGAAGGGCGAGCGCTGTTTCAGCGACCGCTGCGCCATCGAGCGCAGACCGTACGGTCCTGGCATGCACGGGCGCCGCCGCGGGCGTAAACCCTCGGATTACAAGCTGCAGCTCCGCGAGAAGCAGAAAGTCCGGGCGATGTACGGCGTCCTGGAACGGCAATTTCGCCGCTACTTCGCCGACGCGAACCGGCTCCCCGGGGCCACGGGCGAGAACCTGTTCAACCTGCTCGAGAAGCGGCTGGACAACGTCATCTATCGGCTGGGTTTCGCGCCGTCGCGTTCGGCGGCCCGCCAGCTGGTTCGCCACAAGCACATCCTTGTCGACGGTGCGGTCTGCGACATCCCCAGCCGGCAACTGCGGGTGGGCCAGACGATCGGCATCCGCGAGAAGAGCCGCAACATGCCGTTGATCCTCGCGTCCCTGAAGGACAACGCCAAGCGGGAACGCCTGCCGTTCCTGGAGGCGGACGAGAAGGCGCTGGAAGGGCGACTTTCGGCGGAGCCGCGGCTCAGCGATCTGCCGGTCCCGATCCAGGAAAACCTGATCGTGGAGCTCTACTCGAAGGTCTAGACCGGTTCCGTTGCGGAAGGATGGTTCCGATTATGAAGTGGGTCAACATGTTGATGCCCGAGGGCATCAAGGTCATAGAGGAGACGCAGACCGACACCTTCGCGGAACTGGTGGTCGCCCCTCTCGAGCGCGGTTTCGGTCACACGCTGGGCAACGCCCTCCGGCGGACCCTGCTCTCCTCGATCCACGGGCATGCGATCACGGCCGTGCAGATCGACGGCGTGAAGCACGAACTGAGCACGCTGCCCAACGTGCTCGAGGACGTGACCGACATCGTGCTCAACTTCAAGCGTGTCGTTTTCGCCCTGGGGGACGTCCCATCCCACTGGGCCTCGCTCGAGGCCGACAAGCCCGGTCCGGTCACCGCGGGCATGATCCAGGGGCACCCGGAGCTGCAGGTCCGCAATCCGGACCACCTGATCTGCACCATCACCGAGGCGGGGCCGTTCCGCGCGAAGCTCTACGTGGACACGGGCCGCGGTTACGTGGATCGCGAGGTGCACGAGGTCCCCGACGAGGTGATCGGGGTGATCCGGCTGGATGCCAACTTCTCGCCGATCCTGAAGGTGAGCTACCGCGTCGAGGACACCCGCGTCGGCCAGCGCACGGACTACGACAAGCTGGTCCTCGGCATCACCACCAACGGGGCTGTGAATCCCGAGGACGCCGTCGGCTTCGCCTCCAAGCTGCTGAAGGATCATTTCCAGCTCTTCATCAACTTCGACGAGGGCCCCATCGACGCCCAGGAGATCGAGGTGGACGAGGAGCAGGAGCGGCTGGTGGAGCTGCTCACGCGGAACGTGGAGGAACTGGAACTGTCGGTGCGCTCGGCCAACTGCCTGAAGTCGGGCAGCATCCAGACTCTCTACGATCTCGTGACGAAGACCGAGCAGGAGATGCTCAAGTTCCGCAACTTCGGGCGCAAGAGCCTGAACGAGATCCAGGAGATCCTGGAAGGCATGGATCTGCACTTCGGCATGGCCTTCGAGCCGGAAGTCACCGAGCGTGTCAAGGAGAAGATGGGCAACTGACCGGCGTCGGGGCTGCGGCGGCCCCCGCCCGCGCAAAGGTAGGAAGTCATGCGTCACAACGTCAGCGGCCGCAAGCTGAACCGCACTCCCAGCCACCGGCGGATGCTCTATCGCAACCTGGTGACCGAGCTGTTCCGGCACGAGCGGATCCAGACCACGGTGCCCAAGGCCAAGGAAGCGCGCTCGCTGGCCGAGAAGCTGATCACCAAGGCCAAGGCGGGCGACCTGAACTCGCGGCGGCACGCGGCGCGCAAGCTCAACGATCCGGCCGTGCTCCAGAAGCTGTTCGAGGAGATCGGCCCGCGCTATGCGGAGCGCCCCGGCGGCTACACCCGCATCCTGCGCCTGAGCGGCAACCGGAAGGGCGACAACGCCGAACTGGCCATCCTCGAGCTGGTGGACACCAAGGCCAAGCCGAAGGTGCGCGACACCAAGAAGCGCAAGCAGCGGCGCCGCCTGCTGAAGGCGGAGGAGAAGGCCGAGGCCGTGGCCGCCCTGGAGGAGGCTGCCAGCAAGGAAGAGGCCGGCCAGGAAGAGACCGCAGCCGCGGAACCTTCGGAGGAGGCGGTTGTTCCTCCCGAGGAAACGGCCGAATCCGAAGATGAAGATGAAGAGAGCAAGCCATAGTCGAAGCGTCACTTGGCGGATAGAATCCCCGGGCCTGCGCGCGGGGATTCCTTTTCTTGTGCCTTGATCCGACGGCGGCCAGGCTCTACCTTCCAGCGCATCGCGATCGTCGCCCGAACACGAGGATGGAGCGCATGACGTCAAGGAAGATACACAGGGCGGGTATCACCGGCGTCGGGATGGACTTTCCCGTGCGCCGCTTGACCAACCGGCAGCTGGAGGAGATGGTCGAGACCAGCGACAAGTGGATCGTCGAGCGGACCGGCATCCGTGAGCGACGCATCTGCGAACCGGGCGTTCCGGCCTCGCATCACGGGGTCGCAGCGGCCCGCCAGGCCCTGGCGCACGCCGGTCTCACGCCGCAGGACATCGACCTGATCCTGGTGCCGACGGTCACCCCCGACATGATGTTCCCCGCCACCGCCTGCGTCATCCAGGAGCAGCTGGGGGCCAGCAGCGCCTGGGGCTACGATATCAGCGCGGCTTGCAGCGGTTTCATCTTCGCGGTGCAGGCCGCCCGTGCGCAGGTCGAGTCGGGAGGGGCGCGGCGGGTTCTGGTGGTGGGCAGCGAGGTCATGTCCTCCATCATCGACTACACGGACCGCAACACCTGCATCCTCTTCGGCGATGGGGCCGGCGCCTCCGTGATCGAGCGGGTCGCGGACGAGGAAGTGGGGATCCTGGACAGCATCAACTTCATCGATGGCAGCGGTGGCAAGTACCTGTACATGCTGGGCGGCGGGAGCCTCCATCCGACCAGCCACGAGACGGTGGACGAGAAGATGCACTACGTCCACCAGGAGGGGCGCGAGGTCTTCAGGTTCGCGGTCAAGGGCATGGCGAAGGTCACCCAGGACATCCTGGAGCGCAACGACCTGCGGCCCGAGGACATCCAGCTCTTCGTGCCCCACCAGGCCAACATCCGGATCATCGATTCCGTGCAGGAGCGGCTCGGCCTGCGGGACGAGCAGGTGGGCGTCAACATCGACCTGTACGGGAACACCACCTCGGCGACCATCCCCTCGGTCCTGCGCATGGCCTGCGACGAGGGGCGTTTGCACAGGGGTGATCTTGTCGTACTGTGCAGTTTTGGCGCGGGTTTCACCTGGGGAGCAACGCTGCTGCGCTGGTCCGCTCCCTGAGCGCCCGCCCGTGCGGATCCCCACGTCACGCGGCCACCGGCCGGTGGTCGGCCCCCGTGCGGAGGAGCCATGATCGAGGTTGCCGGTCTGACCCGTCGCTACGGCGAGACCGTGGCCCTGGCCGACGTGTCCTTCCGGGTGGATCCCGGCGAGATCGTGGGCTTCCTGGGCCCCAACGGCGCGGGCAAGACCACCGCCATGAAGATCCTCACCTGCACGCTCGCCCCGACGGGGGGGCGGGCGACCGTCGCGGGCCATGACGTGGTGCGCCAGTCCATGGCGGTCCGCCGCGAGACCGGCTTCATGCCGGAGCACGTCCCGCTCTATCCCGACAACACCGTCCGCGACTTCCTGGTCTTCGTGGCCCGCCTGAAGGAGGTGCCCGCGGCCCGCCAGAAGGGCCAGCTGGACGCCATCGTGGAGCGCACCGGCCTGCAGGACGTGCAGGATCGTCTGGTGGGCCACCTCTCCAAGGGCTACCGCCAGCGCGTGGGCCTGGCGCAGGCCCTGATCGGGGACCCCCCCATCCTCATCCTGGACGAGCCCTCGGCGGGGCTCGATCCCCATCAGATCGTGGAGATCCGCAATCTGGTCCGTGAATTCCGCGGCCAGAAGACCGTCCTGCTCAGCAGCCACATCCTCAACGAGGTGAGCCTGATCTGCGGCCGGGTGCTGATCCTCCATCGCGGCCGGCTCGTGGCCGAGGAGGCGCCGGCCGTCCTGGCCGCCCGCTCCGAGACGCGGCCGCGGGTGATCTTGGCCTGGGACGGCAACGAGACGGCCGTGCGCTCGGCCCTCCTGGCGGTGCCCGGCGTGGCCGAGGTCGTCTCCACGGAGCGGGGAGCGGAGGTGTTGCTCTCTGCGGACCCGGCCGCGGTACGGCCGCTCCTGGCCGAGGCGGTGCTGTCCCGGGGCGGTCGCCTGCAGCAGCTCGAGGACCGCGCCCCCAGCCTCGAGGACCTCTTCCTGCAGCTGACCGGCAACCGGGGGGAGGACAGGCCATGAAGCAGCTGCTGGCCATCGCGCGCCGCGAGACGGCGACCTTCTTCCACAGCGCTATCGCCCCGGTCGTACTGCTCGGTTTCCTGCTGCTGGTGGGTCTCTTCTTCACCCTCTTCGTCTTCGGTTTCAGCCAGGTCTGCCTGCAGGCGGTCAAGAGCGGGCACGTTTCGGCCAACCTGAACCTGGCCGAGGCGGTCTTCCAGCCCCTGGTGGCGGACATGGCCATCTTTCTGCTCTTCCTGCTGCCGGCCGTGGGGATGCGGCTCTTCGCGGAGGAGTACCGCTCCGGGCGCTACGACCTGGTGATGAGCTACCCGGTGTCCGACGAGATCTGGGTCGCCGGCAAGTGGCTGTCGGTGATGGCGGCGACGGGCGTGCTGCTGCTGACCGCCTCGCTCTACTTCGTGATCACCGCGTGGCTGGGCCATCCGGAGCCGGGACCGCTGCTGGCGGCGGCCCTGGGGCTGATGCTGCTGGGCGGTGTCATCGCCGTCTGGAGCCTCTTCTTCTCGACCCTCTTCCAGTACCAGGTGGTGAGCTACTTCCTGGCCTTCGCCTTCTGCCTGCTGCTCTACTCGATCGACGGTCTCGCGCCCTACCTGCCCGGCGGACTGGAGCGCGTGGTGACGGAGCTATCCTTCCGCGTGCATTTCGTGCGTTTCTCCTGGGGCGTGGTGGACGTCAAGGACATCGTCTTCTTCCTGGGCTGGATCGCCCTGGGGACCAGCGCCGCGACGGCCTCGTTGACCGGCCGGCGCCTGGCGGTCCGGCACCGCTTTACCCAGTGGCTGCCGACCGTGGTGCTGGCGGCGCTGGTGACGGTGGTCTACCTGGTGGTCCAGCACTACCCGCTCTCCTGGGACTGGACGGGCAACAAGCGCTACAGCCTGGCCCCGCAGAGCGAGCAGGTGCTGGCGAGCCTGGACCAGGACATCGAGATCACCGCCTTCTACCAGCGTCTGGATCCCCAGCGCAAAGCCGTCGAAGTGCTGCTGCGCGCCTTCAGCGACCACTCGTCCCACGTGCGCAGCACCCTGGTGGATCCGGATCGCGAGCTGTCCAAGGTGGAGGAGTACGGCGTGCAGGCGGCGCGGACTGTGGTGATCAGCCTGGGCGACCGCCGCAAGGTGCTGCTGGAGCCGGACGAGGGCCCCCTGATCAACGCGATCTACCGCCTGGCCACCGGCTCGCGACCCGTGATCTACGAGGTCATGGGGCACGGCGAACATCGCCTGGACAGCAGCGAGCGCGGCGGTTACTCCGCCTACGCCCAGGTCCTCGCCGATCAGGGCTACGCGCTGCAGCCTCTGTTCATGGCCGACGAGCCGCTCGTCCCCGCCGATGCGGACATCCTGGTCCTGGCCGCCCCCAAGCTGGAATACAGCGAGGCGGAGATCAGCGCCCTCCAGGATTTCGTGGAGCGCGGCGGCGCCGTCCTGGCCCTGCTGGATCCCGGGACGCCGCAGAGCCTCCGCGGCTGGACGGCCGGATACAACGTGGGGCTGGGGAACGACTTCATCGTCTCGGCCGATCCCGCCCGCCGCCAGTTCGGGGCGGACCCGCGCGTGGTGGTGATCTACGACACCAGCGACTACGCGGAACATCCGGCCACGCGCGGCCTGCCGGGGGTGGCCACCTGGTTCCCCTTCACCCAGTCCCTGAACCGCATCCACGCGGGACTGCGGGGCGTGCAGGGTGAATGGCTGCTGCGCACCGGCATCCAGTCCTGGGCCGAGAAGAACCCCTCCACCATCGCCAGCGGCAAGCCCGAGTTCGAACCGGACGTGGACCAGCCTGGTCCGGTGGTGTTCGGTGTGGCCCTCGAGGTGAACCGGCGGGAGTTCTTCGGCGGTGGAGAGGCGGCGGAAGCCGGCCCGCGGGCAGCCGCGCCGGATATCCCGAACGATCCGGTGCTGCGCACCCTGCAGATGATGCGCGAGGGGGAGGCGGCGCCAGCGAAGCCGTCCATTTTCGCCGAGGAGGCCACCTCGCGGATCATCGTCCTGGGGGACTCGGACTTCGCCGCCAACGCCAACCTGAACCTGTACGGCAACCGGGACCTGCTGCTGAACCTGCTGGGCTGGCTGGCGCGCGAGCGGGTGCTCATCGAGCGACGGGCCGTCGAACGGATCGGCAAGCCCCTGCTGCTCTCGGTGGGTCAGAAGGAGACCATCGGCTGGCTGTCCATGCTGGCGTGGCCGCTGCTCGTCAGCACCGTCGCGGTGATCCTGGTGGTGAGACACCGCCGGCAGAGGTGAGGCGCGCCGGCGCCGGCAGGCGGCTGCAGCCTCCCGGGTGCGATCGGCCGTCGAGCCGACGAGGTGTTTGCGTATGAAGTCCAACTCCTTCCCGCGTGGCGTTGTCCCCCTGCTGGTCATGCTGGCCGTGGCCCTGATCTGGCTGCTGGTGCTGCAGCTGGGCCACGGGGTGGATCTCGACGCCGGGGCGGCGCTGGCCCCGTTTCCCGGAACGGAGCTGGCGAGCCTGGACCTGAGCGTGCGGGGCCGGTCCCTCGTCTTGCGGTGGGAGCCGGCCGGCTGGCGGCTGCAAGGGGTCATGAGCGACCTGGCCGACTCGGTTCGCGCGGAGGCCCTGGCCGGAGCGGTCTGCGGCGAGTTCACCGGTCCGGTCCTGCCCGGCAGCCAGGACGCGGTGAGCTCCGCCGAGTACGGTCTCGCGGGTGCGGACGCCCTGCGGCTGCAGCTGGCGGCCCGGGACGGCCGGCAGGTGGACGTCATCCTCGGCTCGCGCAATCCCGTCAGTGGACGCGTCTACGCGGCGGGGGCCAGGCGGAGCGGCGTCTTCACCGTCTCGCCGGAGCTGGCCCAGCAGCTGGACGGTCTACCGGATTCGGTGCGTCTACTCACGCTCTGGCCGACCTTCAGCCGGGCGGGCGTGGAGACGCTCGAGATCGCACACGGCGGTCCCGAGTCCAGCGACCTCTTCGTGCGTCGCGACGGCGTCTGGTGGCTGCGGGAGCCCAGGAACGATCGGCGGCGGCTCGGCATCGTGGCGCCGGAGTACGAGCGGATCTACGGGGATCGCCGCGTGGAACTGGACGGCGTGGCCTGGTGGCGCGCCTCCGAGCGGACCATCGTCAACCTGCTCCACCAGCTGAACCTGACCAAGGTGCACGAGTTCGGTCCATCTCCGGCCCCGCCGGAGAGCCTGCGCGCCGCCGGGCTGGATCCGTACACGGTGGCGGTGCGCCTGGGCGGTCCCGGCGTCGGTCCGGCGCAGCAGGCGACGATCGGCGGATCGCAGGGGCCCGGGGCCATGGCGGCCACGCGGGCCGGACTGCCGAACATCCTCGCCGTGAGCGAGGATGCGCGCGAGCTGCTCCTGGCGCCTCTGGTCGAGTTCGTGGACAACGACGCCCTGCCCTTCGCCCCGGCCCTGGCCGACTCCTTCGTCCTGGCCACCAGCGACCTGCCGCCGCTGCGCATCCGGCGCGGTTCCGCGGGCTGGGAGGTGGAGCGACCGGGCACCGCGCCCGAACGTGCGGCTCCGCGCTCACCGGGCGTGGTCGCGGACAGCGACCTGATCGCCGATCTGATCTATCACCTCGATCACTTGCAGATCCAGTGGCCCCTGCCGCCGGAGACCGGGGCCGAGCCCTTCCGGGGCGGCTACGTGGTCACCCTGCGCTTCTGGCTACCCGGCGAACCCGTGGCGACGCCGCGCGAGGTGCTCTGTGGGCGGCTGGATAAGAGCGGCGCCGTGGGCTTCTGGTTCCCGCCCGGTGGTCGCCTGCTGCGTGTCCACCGCGACATCCTGAACACCCTGCGTGCCCTCTGCTACGCGCTGCAGACTCCGCCCCGCTAGACCGGATTGTTCATGAAGAATCCAGGCTGAGGCTCGACGCCGGCGGTCGCGCCGGACACCGGCCGGAGTCCCTGCGCCCGCGATTCATGACCGGACGGAAAGCGGGATCAAGGTGCGGAGGCGGAAGCCGGCTCCGCAGCCGGCGGGGCCAGGAAGGAGGCCGCGACCGGCGGATCCCAGAGGGGCGGTCGCCGGGATTGCACCAGAGCGACCTGGTGCGGCCCCGATTCCAGGTCCAGGTTGTCGAGCGTCTCGTCGTAGAGACGGGCCAGGATCTCGAAGGTGGGACGCAGCGGGTCGGCCACCGGATCGGCCGGCGGCAGCACGAGGGTGCGGGGGTTCACGAAGCGACCGTCCTTGCGCACCCGGAAGTCCAGGTGCGGACCGGTGGCGTAGCCCGAGGCGCCCACGTAGCCGATGACCTGCCCCTGACGCACGCGCGTTCCCTTCTGGATGCCCTTGGCGTAGCGTGCGAGGTGCAGGTAATAGGTCTCGTAGGAGCTGTTGGTGTGCTGGATCCGCAGGAAGCGGCCATTGGCCTTGTTGCGTGAGGCCTCCACCACGACGCCGTCGCCGGCGGCCCAGACGGAGGTGCCCACCGGGGCGGCGTAGTCGACGCCGAGGTGCGGCATGTAGCGCTTGAGGATGGGGTGCAGACGGCGCCAGGAGAAACTGCTGCTGATCCGCGAGTAGACCAGCGGCGCCCGCATGAGCTGCTTCTGGAGGTTGCCGCCCTCGGAATCGTAGTACCCCGGGTGGCCCTCGGCGTCCGCAAAGCGGTAAGCGCGGCGCGACCGTTTCCGGTTGATGCATTCGGCGGCCAGGATGCTGCCGGTGCGCACGAAGGCGTCGTCCTTGTAGATCTCCTCGTAGAGGATGCGGAAGGTGTCCCCCTCGCGAAGATCGCGGGTGAAGTCGATCTCCCAGCCCAGGATGTCGTTCAGCTTGGAGGCCAGCGACAGCGGCGCTCCGGCCTTCCTGAGGCTGGCGTACAGGGAGTTATGGATGCTGCCGCTGACGGCGCAGATGCGGCGCTCCACCGGGTAGGTGCGCTCGAGCACCTCGTAGCCGTCCCCCTCGCGGACGAACGTCAGGTAGGACTCCAGGTCCAGGTCGAAGCTGAGGCTGCGGACCCGCCCGTCCGCCGCCTGCTGCAGGCGGAACTCATCGCCCCGCTTGACGTTGCGCAGGTTGCGGAACGGCTTGCAGGCTGCAACGAGGTCCATGATGTCCTCGTGGGGCGCCCCGCGATCCTGCAAGGCCTCGTAGAAGGTCTGACTGCGCCCGATGACGAGCAGGTCCTCCGCCTCGGGGATCGTCGGGTCATCCTCTTCCCCGGCAACATCTTCCGCTGCCACGGCCTGCTGGCTGCTCTCGCCGGCGAGCATGGCCTCCGGCCAGGGCTCGTCGGGCCCGCCCATCCCGCCGAGGTTCGCGGGCGGAGCCGGCGACGGTCCGGAGCAGAGCAAGCTGCAAAGCAGGGCTGCGCAGCCTGCGAAGACACTCAGGACGGCCATCTTCTGCCAGGGGGCGGAAAACAGGGTCGAATCCTTTCTTTCCTTGGCGGGGAGCGAACCCCAAGTTGGCCTCATAAGGCGCTGAGAATCAAGACTTTTCTGCCGGTGCCCCGAAGGGGTATGATTCTCGCTAGAGCCTGGTGCCTCGTCCCCTTCCCAGAGGGAGGATGCCCGTGGACAAGCGTCGTTTGAGCAATATCTGCGCCTGTACGGCCCTGTTGTTCCTCTTTTTTGCCGTTCCTGCCGCCGGCGTGCACCTGTACGACCCGGCGGGTCAGGACTTCCAGCGCTTCGGCGCCGCGCTGAGCGAGTGGCAGGATGTCGCCGGGGCCGCCGACAGCTGGCGAGGTCTGCTCGTGGGCGTGCCGGATCATCCCAGCGACCTGACGCCCAACGGGCGCGTCGATGTCTGGTTCGCCGGCACCGAGCTCACCCTGTTGCCCGATCTGGTGCTCAGCGGCAGCAACAACGAGAAGTTCGGCTTCGCCGTCCAAAGGGTCGGCGACGTCAACGACGGCGGGCGCGACGATTTCGCCGTGGGCGCGCCCGGTTACGACGGCAGCGGCCTCGACGACGGCCGCCTCTACCTATGGTACGGCGAGTCCCTCGACACCGCTGCCGACGTGATCCTGGAAGGAGGGCAGGCCTACACCGGCTACAACGGCGGCCAGTTCGGTTTCTCCGTCTCGGCGGCCGGGGACGTGAACGGCGACGGCATCGACGACCTGATCGTCGGCGCGCCCTACGCCGACGCCGGCGCCAGCGAGAACGGTGCGGCCTTCGTCTACTACGGCGGGAGCCTGAGCAACGGTTCCACGCCCGATCTGGTCCTTACCGGAGCCGTGGCCCTGGATCACTTCGGCTGGTCCGTGGCCGATGCCGGCAACTTCCTGGGCGGCAACGAGGACTGCGTCGTCGTCGGCGCGCCCGACTACGACGGCTTCTTCTTCCGCGGCGGGGCGGCCTACGTCTTCGCCGGGGCGGTGCCGCCGCTCGTTCCGGACACGACGTCGGACCTCACCCTGCAGCCCGGTGCCACCAATGCCGCGCAGGGGCGCTTCGGTTTCGTGGTGCGCGGGCTGGGGCGGTGGAACAGCGACTCCTACGACGACATCGCCGTGGGCACACCCTACGATCCCGACAGCTCGGACCTGTCCGGGCGCGTCGACGTGTTCTTCGGCGGTCTGGGTGCCGACGGGGTCTTCGACCGTTACGTGAACGGGGAACTGGCCGACGACCAGTTCGGCTACGCCCTGGACGACGTCGGGGACGTGACGGGCAACGGCCGGGCCGACCTGCTGATCGGCGCGCCGGGCCAGGACGGCGACGGAGCGGGCAGCGGCCGCGCCTACATCTACGAGGGGGGCAGCAGCTCGTACACCAGCGCCGCGTCGCTGATCATCCTGCACGCCTCCGGCGTGCGGCCGGGCAGCCTGGCGGGAGACGCCTACGGCGCCGCCGTCTCCGCGGCCGGCGATTTCGACGGCGACGGCCACCTGGACGTGGCCGTCGGCGCGCCGACCGGCAACAACCGCCTGGACGCACTCAGCGGCTACGTCCACCTCCGGGACAGCAGCGGAACCGTGGTGCCGGCCTTCCTGCTGGACTGGGCCGCCGCGTGGCTGCCCGACGGCGCGGTGGAGCTGCGCTTCGGGCTGCTCGCCGCGCCCGCGGATGTGGCGAACCTGTACCTGGCGCGCGAGATTCGGGACGATGGCGGGCCGGTGGCCGCGCCGCAGGTCGTCCTGGACGCGCCTCCCGCGCTGGCGGGCGGCCTGACGCTCGAGGGCGGCCTCTGGCGCCTGGTGGATCGGCCGGGCTTCCTGCCGGCCGGGGCGGAGCTTTCCTACGAGCTGGTGGTGACCCTGGCCGGCGGCGGCCGGGTCGAGTTGCGGAGCCTGGCCGGCCCGCCGCCCCTGCCGGCCGCGACGGCTCCCGAGTTGGGACCGGCTCATCCCAACCCCTTCAATCCGCGTACGACCCTCGGCTTCCGCGCCGCGGCCGGGACGGCGGTGCGCTGTCGCGTCCTGGACGTGCGCGGCCGCCAGCTGGCCGTCCTCTTCCGCGGCCGCGCCAGCGGTACCTGGCAGACGGTGCAGTGGAACGGACGTGACGAGGCCGGTCGCGCCGCCGCCGCCGGTCTGTACCTCGTGCAGCTGGAGGCGGAGGGGCGCACCACCGCGCGCCGGATCGTGCTCGCGAAGTAGCGGGGGTGTACGCGGAAGTGAGAGTCGGGCCTGGAATTCCCCTTCGGTCGACCCCGGTTCGAGATATCGTTTGCGGCGCCGAGGGGGGCAATGCTATGTTCATGAGGCTGCAGGGCTGGTCTGGTGAACAGCCCTGCGATCGTGTGTGTCAGGTGAGTCCGTCGCCGTCCGTCGAGTCGGGGCTGCGCGGTGGGCCCTCCGCAGTCAGGGAAGTGGGAAATTGAAGAAGATCTACGTCGGAAACCTCAACTACAACACCTCGGATGACGATCTGGCCGCTCTCTTCGCGACCTACGGTGAAGTCGTCAGCGCCAAGGTCATCACCGACCGTGAGACCGGCCGCTCCCGCGGCTTCGGTTTCGTGGAGATGGCGAACGACGAGGAGGCCCTGCAGGCGATCGAGGGTCTGAACGGGGCCGAGCAGGGTGGCCGCAGCCTCAACGTCAACGAGGCGCGCCCCCGCGAGCCGCGCGGTCGCACCCGCCGCTGGTAGTCCGCGTTCCCGCGTCTACCACGAGCCTGCACAGCAAGCGGACCCCGCCCTCCGCTCGCGGGCGGGGTCTGCCCGTGTGTCCGGCTGTGCGGGGATCTTCGCCGGCGTTCCCTGCGTCAGTCGGAGCGGCCGAGCCGCTGCAGCCGCTCCACCTCGGCCGCGATGGCGCTCTCCTCCAGGCGAGGGAAGAGGATCTCGGGCCGGCCCAGGACGCGATCCGGCGGCAGCGGTCGCAGACCCTCGGCCCAGCCGCCCTGCCAGAGCGGTTGCTCCATGCCCAGCCAGGACCAGGTCTTCTCGGCGGCGAAGGGGACCACCGGTGCCAGCATCAGCACGAGCTGCCGCACGATCTGCAGCGCCACGCCCAGGCTCTGCGCGCAGCGGGCGCGGTCGGTCTTGCGCGTGTTGAAGGGCGCCGCCTCGTCGAAGTACCGGTTGCCCACCTGCCCGGCGTGGAAGCAGAACTCCACGGCCGCCTTCAGCTCGAAGCGCTCCAGGTGCTCGGTGTACGCCTGCAGATCACCCGCCACCTCGGCCAGCGCCCGGCGGTCCAGATCCGTCAGCGCCGCCTCGGACCAGGCCGGCACCCGGCCGTCGAAGTACCGGTGGCAGAAGGTGAGCACCCGGTTGATGAAGTTCCCGAAGTTGTTGCCCAGCTCGTTGTTGTTCCGGGCCAGGAAGTTCTCCCAGGTGAAGTTCATGTCCCGGGCTTCGGGCAGGTTGCGCGCCAGCGTGTAGCGCAGCGGATCGGGCGGGAACTTCTCCAGGTAGTCCGGCAGCCACACCGCGTAGTTGCGGCTGGTGGAGAGCTTGCTCCCCTCCAGGTTCAGGAACTCGTTGGCCGGCACGTTGTCCGGCAGCACCCAGTGCGCGGAGTGCGCCATGAGCATGGCGGGGAACATGAGGGTGTGGAAGACGATGTTGTCCTTGCCGATGAAGTGGATCAGGCGCGTGCCGTCGTCCTGCCACCAGAGACGCCAGGCCTCGGGATCGCCCCGGGCCCGCGCCCATTCGCGCGTCGCGGAGACGTAGCCGATGGGGGCCTCGAACCAGACGTATAGCACCTTGCCCTCGTGATCCGGCAGGGGCACCGGCACCCCCCAGTGCAGGTCGCGGGTGACGGCGCGGTCGTTCAGGCCGTCGGCGAACCAGCTCCGGATGTACTGCAGCACGTTCTCCTTCCAGCCCTCGCGCCCGGCGATCCAGATCTCGAGCCGTTCTTGCCACTCGCCGAGGGGCAGGTACCAGTGGGTCGTGGGACGCAGGTCCAGCGGGCTGCGGTCGATCACGCAGTAGGGATCGATCAGGTCGGTGGGGGAGAGGCTCGAGCCGCAGGCCTCGCACTGGTCGCCACGGGCCCCGGCGGCGCCGCACCGGGGACAGGTTCCCTCGATGTAGCGGTCGGCCAGGAAGCGCTGCAGCGAGGGACTGTAGAACTGCTCGGTCTCCTTCTGCCTCAGCATCCCCCGCCCGTGCAGGTCCAGGAAGAAGGCCTGGCTGGTCTCCGCGTGGATGGGTCGACTGGTCTGCGAGAAGTTGTCGAAGACGATGCCCAGGTCGGCGAAGGACTGCTGGATGCGGGCGTGGTTGCGGTCCACCAGCTCCTGGGGACTGATGCCCTGCCGCTCGGCGGTCAGGGTGATCGGCACGCCGTACTCGTCCGTGCCGCAGATGAAGAGCACCTCCTCGCCCCGCAACCGCAGGTAGCGCACGTAGACGTCGGCGGGCAGGTAGGCTCCCGCCAGGTGCCCCAGATGAATGTCGCCGTTGGCGTAGGGCAGGGCGGCGGTGACGAGGGTACGCTGGAAGCTGCGGCGCGTGCTCAAGGAGTCGCCTCCGGGTCGCGAGAACGAGGGCGAAGGTGGGAGCAAACTAAAACAAGGATTCCAGGCGCGGCAAGGTCTCTTTGCCGTAGACGTAGGCATCGAGCCAGGGGGCGCAGTCGCCTCCGCCGACGTCGCGCACCGCGGCCTCCAGGGCCGGGCGGGTCAGGGGCCCCTCCTCGCGCCGCGCATAGAGCTGACGCAGGACGTCGTCCAGGGGGTGGACCGATCCGGTGGTCCCGGCCAGCCAGGCGTCCAGCGCGGCGGCGGCCAGGCTGCCGCCGGCATAGGCGAAGCGCGTGGTGGCGCCATCGACCATGACCTCGGCTGCGGCCGCCGCCACGGAGATCCTGCCCAGCAACTCGCTGCCGAGGTAGTCCCGCTCGACGCGCCCGCCCAGGACCTCCTCGCTGCGCGTCCGGGACCAGATCCCGGCCGCCTCCAGCATGCGGGGCGTGCACCAGGTGGTCACGCCCTCCACGAACCAGATCAGGCCCGGATCCTCCTGCCGGATGGCCTCGCCCAGCCAGCCGTGGAACATCTCGTGAGCCGCCACGCTGGCCGCCTTCTCGCCCAGCTCGGCCCAGCTGGTGCGCGGGTCCAGGAAGAGCAGCAGGGAGTGGCCGGCGTGCACACCGTAGTACTCGAAGCCGTCGGCGGCGGCCACCGGATTGGCGGCCACCAGACAGAGGATGGACGGCTGCGGGGCGGAGCCGAAGAAGTCCAGCTCCGCGTGAGCGATGCGGGAGAGGAGCCAGCGCAGGTCGTCGTCCGCGAACAGCCATTCCCCGGTGACGGCCAGGCGCACGGGGCAGCCGGCCACCGGCACCTCGCTGACGCGCAGATCGCCCCAGGCCACGAATCCGTTCCAGAGATCCCGCAGGTTCTGCGGCCGGAAGACCGGGGCCAGGGGTGCCGGTTGCACCGTGTCCGGGGCGGCCAGGCCGGCCAGGTCCAGCCGCGAGGCATCCGCGCCCGTGGCGGTCGCTCCGGCGGGGTTGGCCGCCGGCAGATAATCGGGGGCGCAGACGCCGGCCGCGTCGCGCGGCGAGGGCTCGGCCGGCCAGGGGACCGCCAGGCGGCCGTCCCAGCCGCCCACGAACTGCACGCGAATCGCCGCCACCTCGGCAGTTGCCGGCACGGCGAACAGCTGCGCTCCGGAGATGCGCAGGCCCGAGGCGTCCACAACGTTGACGTGCCGGCGGATGTCCTCCTCCAGACTGCTGGCTGCCGTCAGCTCCACCTGGTAGACCACCTCGAGAACCGGCTCTCCCAGGGGATGCAGGATCCAGCCCCGACCTGCGGGCTCGGGAGCCACCGGGCGTCCCGGCTGCCCGTCGGGCCCCGGGTGCCCGGCCGACAGCAGCGTCACGCTCGTCACCTCGTGTCCGGGATCGGGTCGGGCGGGAAAGCTCAGGGCCAGCGGAGCCGGCAGACTCCCCTCCAGGCGCAGCAGCACGGTCAGGCGGCCCTGGCGGGCTCCCTGCAGATCGACCTCGAAGTCCAGGTGCAGGGGACGAGCCGGGCGGGGCACGACCAGCCAGGCGGTTCCGCCCAGGGCGAGCACCAGCAGCAGCAGGCGCAGCCCGTGGCGGCGTGCGGGCGTCGACCGCCTTCGCCGTGCATCTTGCGAGGACGAGGGCATACCCGGACCATCCCGGCGCGGCTTCGAATAAGGTGTGCAACAGCTGCTTGCCCGTGGCGCGGCGTGCATCCGCCGCCTGACGGTCTGTTCCCAGCAACCGGCGTGCCGGCTGACGGATCGCCCGCCGCGTGCTAGGATGGTCCACCCCGCACGAGGAGGGTCGCATGGATCTCGGATTGAAGGACAGGGTCGCCCTGGTGACGGCCGCCTC
>Ga0315542_1000416_pt1 | contig 26446 bp, 18 predicted proteins | sample SalMarSW160120MG_FD_202541 | JGI IMG/M metagenome (GOLD analysis project Ga0315542, IMG submission 202541) | Salt marsh sediment microbial communities from the Plum Island Ecosystem LTER, Massachusetts, United States - Salt Marsh Sediment SW1601-20 ... | reverse complement strand
CCAGGCCCGCGTAGACCAGGCCCACCACGTTCTCGGGCCGGCTGCGGAAGACGACCGACTTGGTGGGATGCGGCGTGCCCTGGTCGGTGTAGCAGACCTCCATGTTGCAGCAGCTCAGGTCCGCGGCTTCGCCGAGGATGGGCAGGGTGGGGGCGAAGAGCGCCTCGATGCCCTGGTTGTCGATGATGCCGCCGGAGGCCTCGTAGGCCCGGCCCGTGAAGACGTCGCCCACGAAGTTCATCGTCAGCGGCAGCTCCTCCGGTCCGACCTCGACGCGCACCTGGCACGTGTCGCCCCCGACCAGGCCGTCCGGATCGGTGACCCGCAGGCCCACGGTGTAGGTGTGGTGCGCGGTCACCAGGAACTGATGAACCGGATCGGGCAGGTCGCTCGTCGCTCCGTCGCCGAAGTCCCAGTGGAACTGGTGCGTCTCCGAGTCGGGATCGAACACCTTGGCCAGGAACTGGGCGGTCACGCGGTAGAGCCCCTTCGCCACCCGCTGCGCGCTCCCGGCGCTGTAGAGGATCCGGGCCAGGGGGGCGACCGGCAGATCGTCCGTCACGTCCGCGATCTCGTCCCAGAGGGTCACGCCCGCTGATCCCACGTCGTCGTCGTTGACGTAGATCAGGTGCGTCACGGTCGGCAGGTCGCCGTAGGTCGCCCGCCAGTCGGCGCCGACGGGCAGCAGATAGGCGTACCACTGCCGGCGCGGGAAGGCTCCCTGGTAGACGGTCCACCAGGCGGGACCCTGGGGCAGCTCCTCGCCGGCGAAGGTGTAGATCAGCTCGCGCGTGCCGTCGCTCACGCCGAAGGCCTGCATCTGGCCCAGCGTCTCGACGTAGACCGCCACCCGCCAGACCGTGCTGTCGCTCACCGCCCGCGGCTCGATCTCCTGCAGCTTCCAGGTGTTGCCGTACAGGCGCAGCGCGAGGTTCCCGGCGAAGCAGTTGTCTCCCGTCAGCTCCCAGGCATCCGGCTGGAGATCCTGCTCGGGATAGCTCGCCAGCACGATCTCACCCGACTCGAAGTCCTCGATGACCTCGCCGCGCCCGGCCGCGGCGGGGTAGGCGGCCGGGCCTGCGCCCGCGGCTGCGGCCGCGAGCGCGAGCAGCAGCGCGGCCGGCAAGAGAAGGAGGGCTCCGTGACCCTTGCGGCGGCGGCTCATGATGGACCCCTTTCTCGGCGCCGGGTGCCGGGCGCCAGCTCCGGGGCGTGCAGGAGGATCCCCCCCGCCCGGGCGGCCGATCCGGGCCATCATACCACATTTTGGGGGATCCGGATCAGCACCGGCGAGTGCGGGAAGGCAGGGGGGCACGGCTCACGGGGTGGGTGCCACCTGGCGGACGCCGGCGGCCGCGGCCAGCCAGCGGCGCAGGGTCTTGCCCAGGACGTGCTTGGTGATCGGCTTGGCCAGGTAGTCGTCCATGCCGGAGTCGAGGCAGAGCTCGCGGTCGCCGGCCATGGCCTGGGCGGTCATGGCGATGACGGGCACGCGGCAGCGGTCGCCCGGCAGGCCGCGGATGAGGCGCGTGGCCTCGTAGCCGTCCATCTCGGGCATCTGGCAGTCCATGAGCACGAGGTCGAACTCGCGGTCCGCCAGCATCTCGACGGCCTCCAGGCCGTTGGCCGCCAGCTCCACGCGGCAGCCCATCTTCTGGAGCATGTGCGTCGCCACCGTCTGGTTGAAGGCGTTGTCCTCGGCCAGCAGGACCCGCGGCGTCAGCGCGGTGAAGTCCGCCTCCTGCTCGTCGTCCGGCCTGGCATCCACGACCGCCCCGGCGTGGCGGCGATCCCGCTCCGCCGCGGCGGATTGCGCCTCGCTCCCCGGCGCCGCCGAGGGCAAGGGAATGCGGAAGGTGAAGGTCGAACCCTGGCCCGCGCAGCTGTGCACCGCGATGCTGCCGCCCATCAGCTCGACCAGCTGGCGGCAGATGGCCAGCCCCAGACCGGAGCCGCCGAAGCGACGCGTCGTGGAGGGATCGGCCTGGGTGAACTTCTCGAACAGGTGCGCCAGGCAGTCGTCGTCGATGCCCACGCCGGTATCCTGCACTCGGAAGCAGAACAATCCGACCTGCCCGTCGTGCCGCTCGCAGGCGATCTCCAGCACGACGTGACCCTGCTCGGTGAACTTGATGGCGTTGTTGAGCAGGTTGATGAGGATCTGCCGGATGCGCATGGGGTCGCCGGCGACCCGGCGCGGTGTTCCCGGTGCCCAGTGGAAGACCAGGTCCAGACCCCGGGCGCCAGCCTGATAGGCCAGCGGGGCCATGGCCTCCTCGCAGAGCGTCCGCAGGTCGCAGGACGTCGGCTCGAGCAGGAGCTGTCCGGCCTCGATCCGCGAGAGATCCAGGATGTCGTTGATCAGGGCCAGCAGGCCCTGACCCGCATGCTGGACCATCTCCACGTAGTGCCGCTGCTGCCTCGTCAGCTCCATGTCCATCAGCAGGTCCGAGATGCCGATGATGCAGTTCATGGGGGTGCGGATCTCGTGGCTCATGTTGGCCAGGAAGTCGCTCTTGGCCTGGTTCGCCCGCTCCAGCTCGACGGTGCGCTCGGCCACCCGCTCCTCCAGCTGGAGCGCGCGCCGGCGGATGGCGCGCGTCCGCAGGCGGAAGATGCCCACCAGCAGGGCGAGGAAAGCCAGGGCGGCGCACAGCCGGAACCAGGTCGTCTGCCAGTAGGGCGGCGTGATGACGATCTGCAGAGCGATGCCCTCCTCGTTCCAGAGCCCGTCGCAGTTGGCGGCCTTGACGCGGAAGACATACTTGCCGGCCGGCAGGTTGTTGTACGCCACCATCCGCCGCGTCCCGATGTCGATCCAGTCCTCGTCGATGCCGTCCATGCGATAGGCGTAGCGGTTCTTCTCCGGGATGCCGTAGTGCAGGGCCGCGAACTCGATGGAGAAGACATAGTCGCGGTGCGAGAGAACGATCGCGTCCGTGCGGGAGATGTGCCGGGAAAGCGGCGAGTCGTCGCCGACGGGGACGGAGTGGTTGAAGATCTTGAAATCGGTGAAGGCCAGGGCTGGCACGATGTCGTTGTCCGTGATCTCCTGGGGGAAGAAGGCGTTGATACCCTTGATGTTGCCGAACATGAGCTCGCCAGCGCGGGTATGCAGCCGCGCGCCCAGGTTGAACTCGTTGCTGTTCAGGCCGTCCCAGTGGTCGTAGTTGCGGAAGGTCTCGGTGCGCGGGTCGAAGCGCGACAGTCCCCGGTTCGTGCTCAGCCACAGACGACCGGCGGCGTCCTCCAGGATCGCGTAGACCGTGTCGTTGGCCAGGCCGTCCTTCTCCATGTAGTAGGTGAAGGTCCCCGTGTCCGGCTCGAACCGATTCAGCCCGCTCGGCGTCCCCACCCAGATGGTGCCCTGGCTGTCCTCGAAGACGCACAGGGCCTCGATGTTGCTCAGGCTGGTCGGGTCGTCGGGATCGGCGTAGTAGTTGGTGAAGCGTTCGCGGCGGCTGTCCAGGCAGCTCAGACCGTTCAGGGTGCCGATCCACAGGTTGCCCCGGCGATCCTCGCAGATGGCGTAGACGAAGTCGTCCGTCAACCCGCCCTGGGGATCGCGGATGTCCTTGAAGTAGCGCACGAAACCGCCCGTCCCCGGATCCAGGCGGTTCAGGCCGTAGGTGGTCCCGAGCCAGAAGACACCGTCGCGATCCCGGTACACCACACGGACGACGTCGTCGCTCAGGGAAGCCGGGTCCGCGGGATCGTGACGGTACGCGGTGGAGCGACCGCTGCGGCGGTCGAGGCGGTAGGCCCCTTCCGTGGTGCCGATCCAGAGATCCCCCCGCTCGCCCTCCGCCAGCGAGAATATGTAATCGGATCCCAGGGAGTCGGCCTGCCCGGGCACGGCCCGGTGGTGGTGGAAGCGTCCCGTCTCGCGATCCCAGGCATCGAGTCCGCCACCGGAGGAGCCTACCCAGACGACCCCCGTGTGGTCCTCCAGCAGGGCCCGGACGTAGTTGTCGGAGAGGCTGTAGGGATCCTGGGGATGGGCCTGATAGCCGCGGAAGGCCTTGCCCTCCAGGTCGAGGATGTTGATGCCCGTGTGCGTGCCGACCCACAGCACGTGCGAGCGATCGACGATCAGGGAGTGGATCTGATCGCTGGTCAGTCCGGACGTGGCGAAGGGATCGTGGTGGAAATGGGTGAAGGCGAGACGCGCGCAGTCGAGACGGTCGAGACCCCGTTCCGTACCGACCCAGAGCCAGCCGCGGAAGTCCTCCACCAGCGCGGTGATGCGCTCGTCCACCAGGCTCCGGGAATTGGCCGGATCGGGCCGGTAATTGCGGAACTCCGTGCTGCCGGGGGCGAGGCAGCTCAGTCCCCCGTTGGTCCCCACCCACAGGCAGCCCGCATTGTCGAATGTCAAGCAGGTCACCTCGTCGGACGGCAGGCTGGAGGGTTCGCCCGGCTGATGGCGATAGCACTGGAGCAGGCCCGTGCCGGGCTCGTAGAGACAGAGGCCGCCCCCGCCCGTGCCGATCCAGAGCCGACCCTCCGGGGTCGACGCCACGGCGTGCACGGCGGCAGCACCTGGCTCCACCTCTCCATCACCGAGCCCCGCCACCCTGTGGAAGCGTTCGGTCAACGGATCGTAGCGGTTCAGACCCTCCTGGGTACCGAACCAAAGCGTTCCGCTCGCGTCCTCGTGTATGGACAGCACGGTGTTGTTGCTCAAGCTCGTGCTGTCCTGCGGGTCGGTCAGGAAACGGGTGAACCAGCAAGTGTCGTAATCGAAACGGTTGAGCCCCTGACCGAAGGTCCCGACCCAGAGCGTACCGCTGCGATCCTCGTAGACGACGGAGACGTAGTTGTAGCTGAGCGAGTGGGGATCGGAGGGATCGTTGCGGTAGACGAGGAAGTCGTAGCCGTCGTAGCGGTTCAGACCATCCTCGGTGGTGAACCACAGGAAGCCGTGACTGTCCTGGAAGCAGGAGTAGACGCTGCTCTGGGACAGCCCGTCCTCGATCTGCAGGGAGCGGAAGCGCGCGGCCTCGGGCTGGGCCACGACCGGCCCGCCGCCGGCCAGCACCGCGCCCAGCAGCAGGAAACCGGCGAGGATCCGGCGGCAGCGGCTGCCGTTCCCGGCGGCGGGACCCGTTGGTAAGGTGGAAGATGCGGTGTCCTCTGCCGGTTGTCGACGCAATGGTGTCAGCCGCGGTTTCATGTCCCGATCCAGGTTCGTGTTAGCTCTTCCGGCGCCTTCGCTGGTTGGATCGAAGCACCCGTTACCCATCGGCGAAAACACTCATCCATTTAGCATAAATTCATGGGATGACAGCGAATAGCCAGGTTTCGGCTCGGAGTTCCCACGGCTGAAGAGCCCACCACCTGGGCCGGTATCCCTTCACACCTGTGGCGGAAAGGCACACCACGGACACAGGTCCCAGCAGCCCGGCCGGGCCGGGCAAGCGCGTAAGGCAAACCCTGGCAATGGATTGTGACGGATGGTCCTTCCCTGTGGATTGCAGGGTCAGGCATGTGGCTTGCAAAAGGCGGCGCGGTCCAAGCCGACTACCATCCCTCCGGAGGAGGAACGACATGAGATCCCCAGATCCGCTCACGAGGACTCGCTGGTCCTGGATCGTCCTGGCCGGCTGCGCCCTGGCGCTGGCCGGCTGCAGCGACGACGGCACCAGCCCCCCGGCGACTCCCCCCGACGCCCAGGTGGCCGCGGAGCTGTCTCGAATGGTGCAGGCCCCGGCGACCGTGGGTGCGACGCTCGAGGAGCTCGACCTCTTCCAGAAGCCCATGACCAGCCTGGCCGAGGACGCCGGCATCTACCAGGAGACGCCCATCGACGAGGGTTGGACCGGCGGGGGCCTCGGTTTCCCGGCCAAGAGCGCCCTGCTGGCCGGCTCTTACCGCTCGGCGCGCGACCTCGTCCGGCAGGGCGCGGTGACCGCACCGACCAGGACCCGGCTCCTGGCCGATCCGGCCCTGCTGCGCGACGACGGGGGCAAGGCCGAGGGCGACACCATCAGCGTGGAGTACTTCACCGGGCCGGACAGCACCGGTCTGAACGCGCTGATCGAGACCGCCACGCCCGACCTCGTGCGCTTTGTCATGCTGCGCAGCTACCCGGGGGCCACCCTCGGCGAGGTTTCCCGGCGAGACTCGGAGATCCTGATCGACACCGGCGGAACCCTCGAGGACCTGGGTGACGACGAGTACTACCGCGCGACGTACCTGGTCGAGATGGCGGGCGGGGAGATCAGCACGGGGACACTCGAGCCCGTGTCGGGCAGCGGCCCCATGCTGCCGGACGTGCAGGTCCGGGCCACCCTCCACGTGGACGATCCGCGCTTCAATCCCCTGCAGGAGTGGACCGAGGCGGTGGTGATCCTCGAGGTGGGTGATCTGATGGTCGAGGGCGACGAGACGATCTACTCCCTCGAGGCCACCGTCCACTGGCGCAGCGGCGCCGATCACCACGCCAGCGTGGCGTCCCAGGGAGGCGGCCCCATCCAGCCCAACACGGCCGTCGTGGCCGTCGGGGATTTCACGGCCTCCCCCCTGAACCCCTGGCTGGAAACGGTCGACGATACTCTCCGGGTGCGCCTGGGCGAGCTCGAGGACGAGAACGACGACCTGCTGCTCGAGGCCAGCCGGGCCGCGGTCTTCGACGGGACCGCCAGCGACGGCGGCTCACCCCGCAGCTACGTCCACCTCGCTCCCGACGAGCCGGTGGCACCGGGCGAGGAGCCTTGCGGCGGCGTCGCAACGCAGGAGGTCTGGTACCCGGCCACCTGGTGGCTCGTGCACCTGGTCCGGGAGGCCGACCTGAACTGCGACGGCAGCGGCAGCCTTCACGAGCTGCTCGAGATGCGCGACGGCACGAGCTACGAGCGCACCATCACCTGGGATGGCAGCGGCGGCGCCACGGTCTCCGAGACGCGCCCGGACGGCACCCAGGTCACCGGCAGCTTCGACGAGGGCAGCGGCGACTACTCCCTGGTGACCACCTTCCCGAGCGGCCACGATCCCGTCTCGCGCTATCAGCACGGCACGGCGCTGGAGGGATCCCTGGACGCCTGGGAGATCGTCACCTGGCAGGACGCCCATCCCGACTCGACCCACTTCACGGCCGCAGAGGCGGGCGGAATCACCACGGTGACAGGCAGCCGCGTCGACGGCGGCCTGCGCGAGGAGTTCAGCCTGGTCCGGCAGCCGGACGGCACCGGCAACGGCGACTGGTCGCGCAACGACGGCGCCAGCGGTCAGTTCGCCCTGGAGATGCTGGACGGCGGCGGGCGGCACCTGAGCTTCTCGGCCGCCAACCCGGCGGAGGAAGGCAGTCCCAGCCTGACGGGCGATGTCTGGTACGCGCCGGACGGCAGCGGCACCGGCACCATCACCTTCACCCAGTACGGCAACACGGTGACCCTCACCATCACCTTCGGTCCCGACGGCAGCGGCACGCTGGACGATGGGAATGGCGGGCAAATCCCCCTCTGATGCGTGGATGGCGTCGCTGGCACCTGTCCTTCGCCAGCAGCGGGGCGGCCACGAGGCCGCCCCGCGGTTCATAGGGAGTGCTCGGCCGGCGGCAGGTCGACCGGCGGCAGGTCGACCGGCGGCAGGTCGGCCGGCGGCAGGTCGGCCGGCGGCAGGTCGGACAGCGGCGGGTCGTTGGGCCGTCGGTGCCGAGCGGTCGAGCCGCCGGGTCGATGAGCCGTCGGGTGCCGAGCGACCGAGCGGCCCGGAGATCCGATCGCTGCTGTTCGGGGGAACACCGCCGGCTGCAGCAACCGTATTTTACCCGGGTAAAATTATTATGTTAAGCAGGATCATTCATGAATGACCGTGGCGAGGAAGCGGAAACGGCCATTCGACGGGACGCATTGAGGAGTATGCAGCGGTGGGTGGATCCGCACGCGCGCAGCCGGTCTCGCCGGAGCCGCAGAAGTTTCACCCGGGTAAAAAATGATGTAAGCAGCCGGAGCGGAATGGCGGTGGCGGCGGCCAATCAGCACTCCGGGTGGAGCGGGCACCCGGCCGCGCCATCACCTGCCGTCGGGATCGTCGCGCGACCGCGCTACAGCCGCCTGGGACCCGCCTTGGCCACCTCTTCGGGACAGCCGCTGGCGTACAGCTTGAAGTTCTCGATGAAGCGCGCGGCCAGGCCGTCGTAGCGCTTCCAGTACTCCTGCTCGTCGCCCCAAGTGCTCTCGGGCACCAGCACGTCGGCCGGCACCTCGGGACAGCTCCGCGGCACCTCGAAGCCGAACAGCCGGTCCTTGCGGTACTCCACCGCGTTCAGGCTGCCGTCGAGGGCCGCGTTCAGCAGCGCGCGCGTGTGGTGGATGCTGATGCGCTTGCCGATGCCGAACGGTCCGCCCGTCCAGCCGGTGTTCACCAGCCAGCACTGGGCGTCGTGCTTCTTCATCTTCTGCTTCAGCATGTCGGCGTAGGTGTAGGGGTGGTGCACCATGAACGGCGCGCCGAAGCAGGCGCTGAAGGTGATCTTGGGCTCGATGCCCAGGCCGATCTCCGTGCCGGCGATCTTGCTGGTGTAACCGCTGATGAAGTGGTAGAGCGCTTGATCCGGGGTCAGCCGCGAGATGGGCGGCAGCACCCCCGACGCATCGCAGGTCAGCAGCAGGATGTTCCGGGGGTGCGACTCGGCGCGCCCCGCCTCCAGCACGCCCTCGACGAAGCCCAGCGGGTAGCTGCAACGCGTGTTCTCGGTGTGGCGGTCGTCGTCCAGGTCCAGCTTGCGGGTGACCGGATCGTGGATCACGTTCTCCAGGATCGAACCGAAACGCCGCGTGCAGGCGTGGATCTGCGGCTCGTAGACGGGCGAGAGACGGATCACCTTGGCGTAGCATCCCCCCTCGAGGTTGAACACCCCGGTGTCGGACCAGCCGTGCTCGTCGTCCCCGATGAGCTGCCGGCCGGGATCGGCGGAGAGCGTGGTCTTGCCGGTTCCGCTCAGGCCGAAGAAGAGCGCCACGTCGCCTGCCTTGCCCACGTTGGCGGAGCAGTGCATGGAGAGGATGCCGTCGAGCGGCAGCAGGAAGTTGAGGATCGTGAAGATGGACTTCTTGACCTCGCCGCCGTAGCTCGAGCCCGCCACCAGGGCCAGGCGCTCGGCGAAGCTGATGATGATCGCGGTCTCGCTGCGCGTGCCGTCGATGATCGGATCCGCCTTGAACTTGGGCAGCGCGATCAGGGTGAAATCGGGGACGAAGCGCTGGTACTCGTCGCGCGATTGGGGCAGGATGAACATGTTGCGGGCGAACTGGCTCTGCCAGGCATCCTCGGTGATGACGCGCACGGCCAGCCGATGCTCGGGATCCTGTCCGGCGTAGCAATCCTGGACGAACAGCTCCTCGCCCTGCAGGTAGGCCTGCATGCGGGTGGCCAGTCCCGCGAACTTCTCCGGGGAGATGGGACGGTTGTACTCCCCCCACCACACCCTTTCCTCGGTTCCGTGCTCGCGCACGACGAACTTGTCCTGGGCGGCCCGGGCGCTCCATTTGCCGGTGTTCACGAGCATGGGGCCCTGGTTGACGATGCTCCCCTCGCCTCGGAAGACGAACTCCTCGTAGAGGGCCTCCGTCGTCAGGTTCCAGTAGGCCCGCTTCAGGAACTTCAGGCCGTGGTTGTCCAGGCCGTACTGGCTCTTGAGCTCCTCGGCCTGGGCCTGGGCGGGCGATTTGATCTTCAGGTACTTGGACATGTTCGGCCCCTCCGGTTACCAGTCCCGCACCAGCTTGCGGTCGCCGATGTAGAGCTCGTTGGGCGAGTTGGGATCGAGCGCCCACTTCATGCGCTCGACGCCCTCGGTGATTTCCTTGATCGAGCCGCAGTAGCTCAGCCGCAGGTAGCCCTCCATGCCGAACTCGATGCCCGGTACGGTGACGACCTGGACCTTTTCCAGCAGGAAGTTGCACAGCTTGGTCGAGTCCTTCTCGTAGGCCCGGAAGTCGGCGAAGCAGTAGAAGGTGCCGTCCGGCCTGGTGATCTTCACGCCGTCGAAGCTCTTCAGCTGCTCGATCATGACGTTGCGGTTGTTCTCGAGGGTCAGACGCAGGTTCTCCACGCCGGACTGCACGCCGTTGATCGCCGCCACGGCCGCCCTCTGGAGCACCCCCGCCGGGCCGCTGGTCTCGTGGGACTGGATGTTGGTCATCACCTCGATCAGCTCGGGATTCGCCACGGCCCAGCCGATGCGGAAGCCGGTCATCGCGTACTGCTTGGAGACACCGTTGATGATCACCAGCTTCGATTGGTCCGACAGGTCCTTGGCGTACTCGTAGGCGTTGATGGGCCGCCTGCCGTCGAAGATCAGCCGGTGATAGATGTCGTCCATGATCAGGTAGAGCCCCTCCTTCTCGCAGAACTCCACCACGTCGCGGATGAACTCGGCGGAGTACATCGCCCCCGAGGGGTTGTTGGGGCTGTTGATGATCACGGCCTTCGTGTAGGAGCCGACCCGCTGCGTGATGTCCGCGAGGCGTGGGTAGAAGGTGCCGTCCTCCGGAGGAGCGGGGACCGGCACCGCGCCGCACAGCTTGACCATCTCCGGATAGCTGACCCAGTACGGGGCGGGGAAGATGACCTCCTCCTGGGGATTCAGGATGGCGTGCAGGCAGCTCATGATGGCCTGCTTGGCACCGCCGGAGGCCATGACCATCTCGGGCGAAACCCTGCGACCGTAGAACTCCTCGGTGTAGCGGATGATGGCGGCCTTCATCTCCGGCGTGCCGTCGGCAGGCGTGTAGCGCACCTCGCCCGAGTTCAGCAGGGCGGCCGCGGCGACGATGGCATCCACGGGAGCGCGGCTCTTGGGCTCCCCGCCGCCGAGGTGGATGACCGGATCCCCCTTGGCCCGCAGGATGGCGGCCTTCTCGTTCAGCTTGAGGGTGGCGGACTCGCCGATAGACCTGGCAATCTGGCTGATGCTCATGACCGTTCCTCTGAAGGATGCGCCCGGGGAAAACAGGAACTCGGAAGCCGCTGGGCGACCTCCGGGGAGCTTCCACACCTACGAAAGAGCGGGCGACAAAATCCGTCAAGGTATTTGTCGACGAGGCACAATACATTGCCGCAGAACCAACTAAAAGCCGTCACACTTTCCTGATCGCGCGGCATAAGTGTGCCCGGTCCGGCCCCGGATCCCGGAGTCGGTAACCCGGGCCGGCGCCGGTGCGTATTCTACCGCGGTCTCGCATGGCCCATCCTGCGGCGGGTCGGGTCCGGTCCCGGCCGCCGCCCTGCATCGGGGGAGGAAATCATGTCACGCATGGCTCATCGTTTCCACAGGCAGGCCTCGTTCCGGGGGTTCCCGGCGTTCCCGGCGCTCCTGGCGCTCCTGGTGCTCACGGTCGGCCTCTGGCCGGCGCCGGCCGCCCGGGCGGGCGAGTTCACGCGAGAGTTCAGCCTCGAGGGCGATAGCCTGGAGCTATGGGACCTCATCGGCGCCGTGAACCTCGAGGCCGGCGGCGGCAAGACGTTCGAGGTCGTGGTCCGGGTCCGTGGCGACGACGCCGCGGAGGACCTGATCGGATTCGCGGTGGACAAGGGGGGCAGGGCCCGCCTGGCGATCGAGTTCCCGATAGACGAGCATCGCGAGTACGTGTACCCGGAGCTGGGTCGAGGCTCCCGGTCCACGCTCTCGCTCGACGAGTGGGGACGGGAGAGCCGGGGCGGCTGGCTCTCCAGGATCCTGGGGAGCCGTCGCATCAAGGTCTCGGGCAGCGGCTCCGGCCTGGAGCTGTGGGCGGACGTGACGGTCAAGGTCCCCCGCGGCAAGGAGTCCGAAGTGCGCGTCGGCGTGGGCAGCATCGCGGCCGCCGGCGTGAAGGGTGACCTGGATCTGGACACCCATTCCGGCCCGGTGACCGCCCGTGACATCCAGGGCGATCTGGTCGCGGACACCGGCAGCGGAAGTGTGGAGATCGAGAACGTGACCGGCAGGGTCTCGGCGGACACCGGCAGCGGCCACGTCACGGTGACCCGGCAGTCCGGCGGAGACCTGCTCGTGGACACCGGCAGCGGCGGTGTCGACGTCACCGATGCCGATTGCCGTTCGCTCGAGATCGATACGGGCAGCGGGGGAGTCGAGGCGCGGGGAATCCGGGCCGACCGCGCCAAGATCGACACCGGTTCCGGCGGGGTGACCCTGGAGCTGGCTCGCATGGGCGACGGGCACTTCAAGATCGACACCGGCAGCGGCGGCATCCGCCTCGTCTTGCCGGACGGGGTCTCGGCCCGCGTCACGGCGGACACGGGCTCCGGCTCGGTCAGCGTGGACCTGCCGGGTGTCGAGCTGCCGCGCCGGTCGCGCCAGCACGCCGAGTTCACGGTGGGCCGGGGCGACGCCCGGGTCGTGCTGGACGCCGGCAGCGGATCGATCCGCATCAGCGACTGAGCCGGGCGGCCGTCAGTCCTGTCGCCGCAGCAGCAGCATGGTCACGTCGTCCTGGAGGACGTGCTCGCCCAGGAAGGCCCGCAGGTCGCGCACCACGGCGTCGATGATCTCCTCCAGGGGGCGCGTGGCCATCCCCTCGATGCAAGCCTGCAACCGCTGTTCTCCGTAGAACTCCTCCCGCACCATGGCTTCCGGGATGCCGTCGGTGAAGACGCAGAGCAGCGCGCCCACGGGCAGGTCGATGCGCCTGGTCGAGTAGGTGGCTCCGGGCATCAATCCCATGGGGAGTCCGGTGGAGGGCAGGCTCCGGCAGCCGCGGTCCGCGCAGAGCAGCAGCGGCGGGTTGTGACCCGCGTTGACGTACTCCAGCTGGTGCTGGAAAGGATCCAACTGGCCCAGGAACATGGTGGCGAAGTGGATGTCGTCCGAGGAGCGCAGGATCTGCCGGTGGAGCCGCTCGGCGAGGGTGGCCAGATCCGCACACTCCTGGTAGAGCACCCGCAGGGCCGCGATGATGCTCGACATCAGCATGGCCGCCCCCATGCCCTTGCCGGTGACGTCGCCCACCACGAGCATGGCGCGCCCGTCGGGCAGCTGGGTGACGTCATAGAGGTCCCCCGCCACCTCGAAGCAGGGGATCTGGCGGGCCAGCAGCTGGTAGTCCGGCAGGAAGGGCAGGTGGCTTGCCAGCAGCGTGCGCTGGACCTGGGCCGCAGCCGCCACCTCCTGCTCCATGCGTTCCTGTTCCTGCCGGGCCCGGAGCAGGCGGGTGTTGGAGATCTTCACCGCCACCAGGTTCGCCAGCAGGCTGAAGGCGCGGAGCTGATCGCGATTGTAACGGAAGCGCGGATCGTCGTTGTCGGCGTAGAGCAGGCCGATCACCTGTTCGTTGTCGAACAGCGGGGCCACCATGGCCGAGCGCAGGTTCTGCTGGATGACGCTGTCCTGCGCGGAGAAGCGGGGATCGAGGTTGACGTCGTTCAGCAGGCAGGTCTGCCGCTCGTGCAGGACGTGACCGATGATGGTATGACTGAGCACCAGCTTCTCGCGCGCGGTTCCCCTGGGGCGCGCCGCCCGGATCACGGGTAGCTCCTCGCCCTCCTCGTTCAGCAGCAGCAGGATGCGACGCGCGGGGGCGACCCGTTCCACGATGCCCAGCATCTCGTCGAATATCTCGGGCAGGTCGCGTGGCAGCACCATGAGCTGACCCGCCTCGGTGAGGGCGCGCAGCAGGACCTGGTCGAAGACTCCCGGCAGATCCAGGGCGTCCTGCGAATCGCTCCAGTCGATGCGGATGTCGGCGCTCACCTCTTCCTTGCCGGCCAGGAGCGACAGCGTCATCTCCGGGTGCGTGTCCAGGGTGTCGGACTCCGGGGGCGGGGCGTCGGTGGACAGCAGCTGGAAGCTCCGGCTTCCGAAGCGAAGCTCGTCGCCCGGCTGCAGCTCCTTCATGTCGCGGATGCGCAAGCCGTTGACCCAGGTGCCGTTGCTGCTGCCGAGGTCGAGGACCCGAATCCGTCCCTCCTCGACCACCAGCTCGGCGTGCTCGCGCGAGATAGAGCGGTCCTCGAGATCGATGTCGTTGCGCGAGCCGCGGCCCAGACGGATGCGGCCCCGTCCCAGGGGCAGGTTCAGGTCCTTTCCGGCGATGTTCCCCACCAGCTGGTACATGACCGCCTCGCCGCCTGATCGGCGGCTCTCCGGTGTCGAAGGGCCCCGCCACCGCGCCGCGGCGCCGCCGCCGTGCCAGGGTCCCGGCACCGGGTCACGGCTCCGCTCCTGCAGCATAGCGGCTCACCCGACGCCTTCGCCACCAGGAAGAGGCCTCGCCGGGGAATCGGAGGGAAAAGAGAGGCGCGGGCCGTCACCCGGCGGGGACCCCCGCGCCGGGATCGGGGCGGCGGTGGACAGCGGTTCAGGAGTCCTCGTAGTAATTGGCCAGCTCGGCCATCTTCTGGCGGACGCGCAGCAGGATCTGCGGCAGGATCGCCTCGGTCAAGCCCAGCGTCTCCAGGATCGGCCCGTGATCCTGCGGCCGGATCTCCTCGCCGAGGTTCATCAACTCCTGGCAGCCCACCCCCCAGGTGTTGCAGATGAAGTCGGCCAGATGCACGAGGGCGGCGCCCGGATGCCAGCCGCCGTCCTGGCAGGGATCGTGGTGGAAGCGCACGGTCTCGGTGATGAACTGGGGGATATGCCAGCTCTTCAGGATGTGCTCGGCCAGCTCCGTGTGGTCCAGGCCGCAGATCTGCCTCTCCTCTTCCAGGCTGACGGCGCGCTGCCCCGGCCCGGGATCGAGGAAGTCGTCCAGGATCAGCTTGGCCACATCGTGCAGCAGGCCCGCCACGAAGGCCTCCTCGGCGGCCAGGGGGGGCTTGCGGCTCGGCTCGCAGATCGCCCGACAGGTGATGCCCACCCCGATGGAGTGCATCCAGAAACCCGTGTCCGGATACGGGTAGCTCTTCATGTCCCGTCGCATCAGACCGCTGGCGCTGACCGCATAGACCATGTTCTTCATGTTCTCCAGACCCACGAGCACGACGGCCTCGGGTATGGTGCGGATCTCGCGCGAGGCGCCGAACATGCCGCTGTTGGCGATCTTCAGCAGTCGCGCCACCAGCGCCTGGTCCTTGATGATGACCCGCTCGAAATCCTTGGCGGTGAAGAACTCGCGCCGGGACAGCTCGAGGAACTCGTGCACGACGCTGGAAAGGCTGGGCAGCCTCTCGGCGCGCTCCAGGACCTTGATCTGTATGTTCTTCCAGTCCGCCTGCGATGGCGCCTGCGTTGAGGGAGGCATGGGTTGCTGCTCCTTCCTGGTTCGCGCCCGGATGGGCTCAATAGCCTTCGTAATAGCCTTCCAGCTCCGCCAGCTTCTGGCGGATGCGCAAGAGAATGGGGGGGAGGGCCACCTTGGCGAGGCCCAGTGCGTCCATGGCCTCGCTGTGCGGCTCGCTGTCGATCTCCTCGCCGAGGCTCATCAGCTCGTGCTTGCCGATGCCCCAGGTGGTGCAGATGGAGTCGGCCAGCTCGACCACGGCGCCACCCGGCTGCCACTGCCCGTCCTGCAGCGGCTCGTGGTGGTAGCGCACGGCGTCGACGATGCCCTCGGGGATGTTCCAGCGACGCAGGATGTGCTCGCCCAGCTCGGTGTGATCCATGCCGCAGGCCTGCCGCTCCTCCTCCATGGTCACGATCCTGGGTCCGGACCCCGGCTCCAGGAAGTCATCGATGATCAGCTTGGCCACGTCGTGCAGCAGGCCGGCCACGTAGGCCTCCTCGCTGTGGAGGGTCCCCTTGCGGCTGACCTCGCTCAGGGCGCGGGCGGTCATGCCGACGCCGACCCCGTGAACCCAGAAGCCCTTGGCCGGATAGTCGTAGCACTTCATCTGCCGGCGCATGAGACCGCCCGAGCTGACGGCGTAGACGATGTTCTTGAGGTTCTCCAGGCCGATGAGCACCACGGCTTCGGGGATGGTGTGGATCCGGCGCGAGCGGCCGAAGAGGGCGCTGTTGGCCACCTTCAACAGCCGCGCCACCAGCGCCTGGTCCTTGATGAGGACCCGCTCGAAGTCCTTGGCGGTGAAGAACTCGCGCCGGGAGAGCTCCAGGAACTCGTGCACGACGCTGGAAAGGCTGGGCAGGCTCTCGATCCGGTCGAGAACCTGCATGCGCACCATCTTCCAGTCCGACTTCTTATCGGCCAGGGTGGCGTCCGACATCGATTCAAGCCCCCTCTTGCAGGGTCGGCCCGGGAAGCGCCTGTTATGTCCCGATTTAAGGATCGGCCGGCGAGCCTGCGGCCTTGACTACATTTTCCGGCGGATCAGGGCCTCGGCCTCGGCCGCCATGTCGCCGGCGCGCTCTCCGTCCAGGATGATGGGGGTCAGCAGCATGACCAGCTCCGTCCGGGTCTGCTGCCGCAACGTGCGTGAAAACAAGTACTTGATGAGCGGGATCTGCTTGAGGATCGGAACCCCCGACACCGTTTCCCGGAAGCCCTCCGACATGAGCCCGGCGATGACCAGGGTCTCGCCGTCACCCACCTTGCCCACCGTATCCAGTTCCCGCACGTTGACCACGGGCTGGGTGTCAAGGTTCGGGCTGGTCGCGACGCGGACGATGTTCGAGATCGTCGGGTGGACGTTCAGGGTCACGAGACGGTCCTTGCCGATCTGGGGCGTCACGTCCAGTACCAGACCCACCGGGATGATGCGCGGGGTGTACTCCACGACCGCCGGCGTGATGATGCCGCCCTGCAGGACCACCTGCGGCTCCACCTGCGCCTCGAAGAAGACTTCCTCGGTCACGATGCGGACCACGGCCTTCTGGTTGTTGAGGGTCGTGATGCGCGGAGTGCTGAGCACGCGGACGGTTCCCTGCTCGCTCAGGATCTCCATCAGGCCGGTGGTCTTGGTGTTCTTGAGCACGAAGGTGAGAACGGGAGGGGTCAGGCCCTCGGTGCTGCGGAGATCCACGTCCACGTGCTTGCCGCTGGCGTTGCTCCAGTCGATGCCGGTGCGATCCTCGTCGTTGAGGGTGACCTCGAGCACCTTGACCTCGATGGCCACCTGGCGGCGCAGCGACTCCTCCAGCCGCTTGAGCAGACCCTCGGCACGCTTGACGCGGCTCCATTCGGCCGTCACCTGCACGATGCCCGCCATGGGGTTGACCACCAGGCTGCGGCCCTGGGCATCCGCCAGGCTGACCATCGTCTCCTCGCCGGCGCCCGGGCCGCTGGCTGCGGTCGCCTCGCCCGACGTGAAGATCAGGGTCTGCAGCGCGCCGATCACCTGGGGCCAGACCTTCATGGTCGAGGTGCTGGTGACGTGGCTCTCGTTCTGCTGGCCGCCGCTCTCCTGCCCGCCGGCCGAACCTCCTCCGCTCCCGTTGCCGGACTGCTGGCTGCTCGAGCGGGCCGAGACCAGCAGCTCGCCGCGCCCCTCGCGCTCGGTGACGGGGTAGTCGAAGGTCATCCAGCGGGTCACCATCCCGCGCCGGTAGACGATGAGGGTGTCGTCCACGATCTCGTAGCCCAGCTCGCTGGGCTCCAGGATGGCCGCCAGGGCGGCCTCGAGGCTCACGTTCTCCAGGTGGACGTTCACCTGGCCTTCCACGTCGGGAGCGATCTGCAGGGCGAGCCTGGCATCCTGAGCCAGAGGGCTGAGAATCTCGCGCACGTCCACCCAGCCGTTGGTGACCAGGCTGAACTTCGTCCCCCCGTGCGACTCCGCCGTCGTCACCACGACCTCGGCGGTCCGGCCCGCGGATGCCGATTCCGCCGCGGCGCAGGGCGGCCTCAACGCACCCGGCCAGCCGAAGATCATCAGCATGGCGATGGGCCAGAGGATTCGCTGCTTCATGGCTCCGTCCTTCCCTTGCTCACGGCCGCTCGCGGCGTGCCGCGTCCATGTGCGTGAGTCCTTCGTCCACGGCGCTGGCCGGCTGGGTCGCCACGCTGTAGGGCACGCTGTCGCCGCCCCCGGCCCCGACCGGTAGAAAGAGATGCCTGTCTCCCGCGCGCAGCAGGACGCCCTCCGTCCCGATCCGCAGCACGCGGTAGCTGCGGATCCAGTCCCCGGGGTGCCGGGCCTTGCCGTTGATGATGGCCGTGGGTGCGCCCTCGCCCAGAAGGACGGCCGAGCAGGTCAGCCGGACATTCTGCTGCGATGCGTGCCCTCCCGAGCTCCGGGCGGCCGCGCGTCGTACGGGCCCCATCTGGAACGGATCGCGCGCGACCGCCAGGTCCGCTCCGAGCGCGGCGCGGGCCTGCGGATCGGGCAATCCCGTGCCGCTCCCCAGGCTCGCGGCGACGAGATGGTCGGCCGCGACCGCGGTCATGGCCCTCAGATCCGCCGGAACGGGCGGACCCGCCTCCGGCACCGCCCCGGCGCGGCCCAGGCCGTGGATGCCCGGCAGGAAGGTGCGCAGGTTGAAGAGGGCGACGGCGATCAGGAGCACGGCCACCGCCATGACCAGCTTGCGATCCTGCAGGTTAAGGCGACTGTTGGTCATAGAAGTCCAGCTCCATTTCCACGTCGATGCCCTGGGCGCCCGGCGTCGCCTGCAGGCGGTTCAGCGTCACGGCCCGGGGAATGGTGTCCAGCCCGGCCAGCAGATGCGCCAGCTCGCCGTACGAGGCTCCGAACCGGGCCCGGATCCGGTGCGTGGACAGCGCGCTGCCCGGCAGGCGGGAAAGGTCCGGCGCCATCTCCTCGATGAGCGACTGGAGATCCGGCTCCGTCACCTGGCCCGAGGCGTCCGCGCTTCCGGACCAGTCCTGGTCGGCCTCGATCTCGTAGGAAGGCACTTCCACCAGGTCGATGGGGGTGATCCCGCTGTTCCGCGCGACGCGGGCCAGGTCCAGGAAGAGCTGCTCGCGGTCCTTCTCCGGGGGGAAGAGGCGCTCGTATTCTGCGCCCAGGGCCGGCGCCCAGAGCCGCGCCGCCGCCTCGAACCAGACGCCGGCGGCCGCCCAGCGGGTCAGCGTGCCCGCCTGCCTGTCGAGAGCGGCCAGCCGCCGATCGTTCCGGTAGGAGTGATCCAGGGCCGGCAGCGAGCCGGCCAGGAAGAGCAGGACCCAGACGCCGGCGCCGGCCAGCATCACCAGGCGCCGCCGTCTGTGATCCCGTCGCAGGCGGGCGATCCATGACCTCAAGACGGCTCCTCCCGGACGAAGTACTCCAGGGTGAAGATCACCCGGCTGCGGGGCCGCTGGCTCTCCTCGTCGCCGAGGATCTCCAGGTATGACGGCTCCTGGAAGGTCTCCAGGCGGTCGCAAGCCGCCAGGCTGTCCAGGAAGCGGAGGAACGCCTCCTGGGCCTCGACGCCGTCGATCCCGCTGCTCTCGCCCTCCAGGATCAGCTGATAGCGCCCGCCGGGCTGGTGCTGCAGGCGCAGGTTCGTGAAGCGGACGGCCGCTGGCGCGCGCGAGGCGACGTCCAGCAGCACGGCGGCCAGATCGGGGCGGCCCACGGCGAGGGCCTCCACCTGCTGCTGACGCACGCCGAGAGCCCGGTTGACCAGGTAGGCTGCGGCAGCGTCATCGGCGCGCAGGCGGGCACGGTCCCGCTGCTCGGTCACGCGCGCCAGCTGCTGGTGCTGGACCTGGACGGTCCAGAGACCGCCCAGCAGCAGCAGCGGAACGATGCCGGCGCCCAGGGTCGTGGCCGCCAGGACGGCGTAGTGGCGCGCCGACGCGGTGATGCTCTGGCGCGAGCCGGGCGGCAGCAGGCTGTAGCCCACTCCTTGCAGCCCGGCGGCGGCGGCCGCCAGGAAGATGGTGTGCTGCCAGTCCGCCGTCCCGTTCTTCCAGGCGAACAGCTCCTCGGGCCGCCAGCGCTCCACCTTCAGCTCCGCCGTCCCACCCAGGCGCTCCACCAGCTCGTCCGCGAGCTGGGGCTCGCCGCTGACGACGATCTTCTGGACCTGCAGCGCGCGCTCGGCCTGCTGGGCGAAGTAGTTGGTGCGCTCGATCTCGGTGGCCAGGCGATCCACGTACTCCTCCCGCTCCTGGCCGCCGGAAAGATCCTCCGGCAGGGGACGGGCGAAGAGCAGCCCTCCCTCGTCGCCCACGCAGAGGAAGCGCTCGTCGTGTCCGAGGTGGACGAGGCTCCAGGCCAGGCCTTCCCCGGCATCGGCTCGCTGGCGGCGGTAGAGCAGGTCGAAGGCCAGATAGCCCGGCAGGAGGGCCGTGGGCGCCAGGCCCAGCCCGCGGGCTCCGTCGCAGTGCTCCTCCACCAGCTGGCGCTTGACGAACAGCACCGACACGTCGCGGCGGTCCCGCCGCGGGCCGGCGAGCTGCCGGGGCGGCAGGATCTGGAAATCGAGGACCCAGTCGCTGACCCGGCCCCCCTTCTCGCGCAGCAGATTGCCGAGCAGGGCGGTGCGGATCTGCCGCGCATTGAGCGGGGGCAGGCTCGTGACCAGCATCTGCACCTCGCTGTTCGGCAGGAGCTGGCAGACGCTCTCCCGCCGCCAGGAGAGACCGGTCTGCGGCCGGACGTTGATCCCGCTCTCCCCCCCGAGGCTGCGGATCCACTCCACCCGGAAGGGCCGCTGGCCGCCCCGGCGCAGCTTCGCCAGGCAGGGCTGACCGTTCTCGACGAACAGGCTGTAGGCGAAGCGCTTGCTCAAGGTCCCACTCCCGTCGGCAAGTTGTCGGCCGTCTGGTTCGGGTTGGCGTCCGGTCCGCTGGAGTAGACGAGGCGGCTGCTCGCATGGACGCGGTAGTCATGCCCCCAGCCGTCCTGGTCGAAGACGTCGGCCAGGCCGAGCTGCGCTCGGATACCGCTGCTCCCCGACCACGAGCCGACCAGGGGCAGGCTGGAATTGGCGTTCAGGGCGGCCTGGGCGATCTCCAGCTCGAAGAGGGTGGTCTTGCGGCCGGGCGGGACGCTGCTGACCCAGACCGCGAGATCGTCGTCCGTCCCCTGATCGTCGGCCCGGTCCGGTCCGTAGCTGTAGACCAGGAGCGTGGGCGCCGCCGGCCCGGTCTGGTAGAGCCGCCGCCCGTACGGCGTCTGCCAACCGTCGGTGAGGGCGTCGTTGCCGAGCCCGCCCGCCAGGTAATCGGGCACCAGCACGGCGTAGGCGGCCGGGAACACGGCATGATCCCGGTAGTACTCGGCACAGGCCTGGCCCAGGGCGTTCAGCTCGCGATCGGCCTCCTCCTCGTTCAGGCGCCGCTGGGCCGCCGTCGAGACCAGGGCGAACAGGTCGTCCGCGGCCGACCCGAGGTTCCAGGGATGGTTGCGCGAGCCCGCGTCCTGGATCTTGTTGACGCCCGGGCTGGCCACGAGCAGGTCGTAGCCGCCGCCCGGGACCACGTTGGGATTCAGGTCGTAGACGTAGGCCGATCCGAAGGCGTCCGCGGCCAGCGCCAGGCTCGGATCCTGCTGGCTGTCGCTCACGTAGGGACCCTGCCAGCCCGGGACACCGGGATCCGTGATCAGGGCCTGCAGCCCCTCGGCCTCGCTCGGGAACCTGCCGGTGTCGGCGTAGAAGTCGAGCAGGCCCTTCTCGATGCCCGACAGCTCCCGGGAGGTGGCCTCGCTGCGCGCCGACTGCAGCTCGCGGAAGACGACGGGCGTGATCGCGCCCGCCAGGATGGCGACGATGGCCACGGCCACGACCACCTCCATGAGGGTGAAGCCATCCTTCCCGGGCAACCTCATCTTCCCCTCCTAGACGAGCTGGCTGCGCAGCTCCAGGATCGGCAGCAGCAGCGCCAGCGCAAACAGGGCGATCAGCGCGCCGAGCACCGCGATGATCACGACCTCCAGGACCATGAAGGACTGCTTGAGCGCCCGCGGGATCTCCTTGTCCAGGTACTCGGCGGCCTTCAGCACCGTCTCGTCCAGGCGGCCGGTCTTCTCGCCCACCGCGATCAGCCGCTGGATGAGCGGCGGAAACCACAACGTTTTGGCGAAGCTGGCGGCCAGGGTCTCGCCGGAGGTGACGTGGTCGTGCACCAGCGCCAGCTCGCGCTCCAGCACCGCATTGGCCACCACCTTCTGGAGCAGCGTCAGGACCTGGAGCAGGTTGGTGCCCGAGCCGAACAGCATGGCGAAATGCCGCGCGAAGCGGGAGAGGGCCAGCTTGTGGGCGAAGTCGCCGACCACCGGGATGCGGAGCCAGGCGAGGTCCAGGGCGTAACGACCCTGCGCCGTGCGCCGCAGCAGGTGGCCGCCCAGGGCCAGGACCGCCAGCAGCCCGAGCAGGAAGCTCCACCAGCGGCCGAAGAACTCGCCGGTGGCCAGGACGCGGCGGGTCACGGCCGGCAGCTCGAACGACTGGCCGCCGAACAGGACGCTGAAGCGCGGGATGACGAAGAGGATCAGGAGCAGGAACAGGCCCAGCACGCCCACCATGAGGATGGTGGGGTAGATCATGGCCTGGCGCGTCTGGCTGCGCAGATCCTCGTTCCACTCGATGTACGCGACCAGCTCGCGGAAGCACTCGGCCAGGTTGCCCGACTCCTGACCGGCCGCCGCCAGCGCCACGTAGACCTCGGAGAAGACCTCCGGGTGGCGCGCCAGGGCCTCGGCGATCTGGGCGCCGCTGCTGATCTCCTCGCGAAGATCGGCGATGATGGCCGCGAAGGGACCGGTCCGGTGATCGCTCTCGAAGTCGCGCAGGGCCGCGATCACGGGGATGCCCGCCGACAGGCTGGTGGCCAGGTGCAGGGTGAAGTCCCGCAGCTCGCGCCGCCCCGCCCGACCGGCGAAGGAGAAGGCCTCGCCGAGCGAACCGAGGGTCGCCCGGCTCTCCAGCAGGGTCAGGTTCTGGGTGAAGAGCTGCCGGGCCAGCGTGCCGCTGTCGGAGGCCCGGCGGATGCCCGCCACCATCTCCCCCGTGACCGTCAGGGCCTTGTAGCGGAACTCCCTCATGACGCAACCCTCAGCATCTCGCTCAGCGAGGTCTTGCCGCTCAGCACCTTGTCCAGCGCGTCATCGAAGAGGGTGCGCATGCCCGCCGCGCGAGCCGCCTCCCGTACCGCCTCCGCGTCGGCCCGCTGCGTGATGAGCCTCCGGATGGCGACATCCACCGGTAGGTACTCGTAGACGGCGCAGCGACCGCTGTAGCCGGTCTCCCGGCACGAGGGACAGCCCTTGCCAGTCGTGAAGCGCGGCTTCGCGGTCTCCAGCTCCTCCAGGCGCAGCAGCTCGCGCTGCTCCGACGTGGGATCCTCCGGCACGCGGCAGACCGGACAGACCTTGCGCACCAGGCGCTGCGCCAGCACCGAGACGAGGGTGGCCGCCAGCAGAAAAGGCTCGATGCCCATGTCCACCAGCCGCGGGATCGCCCCCGCGGCGTTGTTGGTGTGCAGGGTGCTGAACACGAGATGACCGGTCAGGGCGGCGCGGATGGCCATCTGCGCCGTCTCCTTGTCGCGGATCTCGCCCACGAGGATGATGTCCGGATCCTGGCGCAGCATGGAGCGCAGGCCCTGCGCGAAGGTGAAGCCCTGCTCGGGGTGGACTTGGGCCTGATTGATGACGGGCAGCTCGTACTCCACCGGGTCTTCCAGCGTGATGATCTTGGTGTCGGGCTGATTCAGGTACGTCAGCGCGGAGTACAGGGTGGTCGTCTTGCCGGAACCGGTGGGCCCCGTCACCAGGATCAGCCCGTGCGGTTTGGAGATGTCCCGGCGGAACAGCTCGCGCATCTCCCTGCTCATGCCCAGCCGGTCCAGCCCGATCGGCGCGTTCTGCTTGTCCAGCACGCGGCAGACCGTGGTCTCGCCGTAGATGGAGGGAAAGGTCGAGACGCGCAGGTCGACCTTGCGCTGCCCCAGGTCGTAGACGATGCGCCCGTCCTGGGGCAGGCGGGTCTGGCTGATGTTCAGCCCGGCCAGGATCTTCACGCGGGTGACGACGATGCTCTGCAGATCCTTGGCCAGGAACGGGCCCTGCACCAGCCGGCCGTCGATGCGATACCGGGTCCGGACGACCTTCTCCTCGGGCTCGATGTGGATGTCGGTGCAGCCCTCCTCGACCCCCTTGCGCAGCAGCAGGTCCACCAGCCGGATGAACGGGGAGTCGGCCTCCTCGAGCTTGACACCGCTGTCCACGGCGGCGCGCGCCCCCTCGATGGCCTCCTGCAGCAGGGCGTCCAGATCGGTCTTGGCCCCGTAGTAGCGCTCGAGAGCCTCCTGGATCTCGCTGTCCGTGGCGTGGACCACCTCGACGTAGTGACCGGTCATGCGACCGATCTCGTCGATGGTGTCCAGGTCCAGGGGATTCGCCATGGCCAGCACGAGCGTCTTGCCGCGCAGGGTCAGGGGCAGGACGCCGTGCTGCTCGGCGTAGGCGCCGGGCAGCAGATCGAGGGCTTCCTGGGCGACCCACTCCTCGTGGAGCGAGACGAAGCTGACCCCGGCCTGGCTGGCCAGCACCCGGGCGATCTCGTGCTCCGAGCAGATGCCGAGCCGCTGCAGGATCTGACCGAGCTTCTCGCCGGTCTGTTTCTGCTCCTTGAGGGCCAGCTCCAGCTGCTCGGACGTGATGGCGCCCGTCTCGATCAGGATCTGGCCGATCTTCTTCGTCCGCGTGACAACCATGGCCTTCCCCGAGCACCCCGATGAGGCCGAGGCCGGGCCCCTCACGGGCCGCCGGCCTCGACCGGGCGGGTTCGGTTGTGCCGCAGCCTACTGCTGGTTCGAGCCCCGGAGGATGTAGCCGATGTCGTCTCCTCCGAACTGCTCGTTCGTGACGGTGTCGCTGAAGGGCGTCTCGAAGATCTCGTTGGGACCGGCCGAGATCACCATCACGTTGTGCTGCGGATAGGTGGCGTTGTCGTTTCGCGTGTAGAGGATGTTCACCACGAAGGGATTGCCCCAGGGATCCAGCGGCACGTTGTCCAAGTAGGGACCGTTCCAGCCGTTCTTCACGTGGGGCGTCTGGCTCTCCGTGTAGAGCGGATCCACGCTCCCGTTGATGTTGGCGTTCCGGATCAGCTGGGCCGAGATCGTCGCCGCGGTGCCGCGGTTCCGCCACTGGCGGCTGGTGTTGTCGACCCCGTCGGGGATGCCGTTGTTGCCCCCGCCCAGGGTTGCGTTGCCGACCAGGCGCGTCAGCTCGGGCGCGGTGTCCGCATCGTTCTGGATGGGCCACTCGCCCGTGTCCTTGTAGAAGCTGAGGATCGACTCGCCGATGACCCGGGCATCGCTCTGAGCCCGCGACATCTTGCCCTCGTTCAGGTTCTTGATCAGCGGCGGCGCGATGGCGACGGCCATGATGGCCACCAGTGCGACGGCGATGATGACCTCGAACAGGGTGAAGCCAGCATTGCGCTTGAGAGAGAACATGACGCTGAGACCTCCAGCGTTGCGTCCGTGGCCGGCTCGGCAGGCCGGCCTCGTCCTCCTGACCCACGGCGTCCGGGTCCTCCCCGGACCTCACAACCGGACCCGCGCGACGCATCGAGCGCGCTGGCCCTCCGATCCATTTGCAAGGCGTGTTCCCTGGATACGGGGGCTGAAACAGCGGTCCACGAGGCGGTGCCGCCCCGGCCTGGAGCCCGGGAGGCCTTGCAAGCGTGTTGATTGCGCGATTTAACGGGGATGGCGGGGCCGCCGGCGGGCCCGCCGGATTCACAGCCGGAGCGGGCAGGATTCACGCAGGCCGGCAAATTATTCTACAGCATGAAGACTGTTCTCGACAGGGCGGCTCAGACGTCCAGGCTCGGCACGTCCTGGCCCTCGTGCCGGGGATCCAGCCAGTAGCTCTCCTCGGGAGGCCGGGCGCGAGGGGTGAACAGGATCAAGGCCAGCAGACCCGCATTGAGGGCGGCGACCAGGACCACCGGCAGCCAGCCGGGGATGGCCCCGATGCCGAACATGCCGTCCAGGCCGCCTTTTGCGGGCTCCCGCAGCACGAAGCTGCGCCCGATCCAGGCCAGCAGCAGGAAGGCGAAGACGTACACGTAGTTGCGCATCAGGCGCGCCTTGAGGGCCTGCAGCATGGTGATCTTGAACTTGGGGTGCAGCAGGTCGTCGGCCACGTGCTCTCCCCAGCGCTCCTGCGAGCTGGCGGGGTCGCGCCGCAGGATCGGGCCGATGAAGTTCTCCTCGATCATGCGCACCCGCGCGCGCCAGACATCAAAGAAGCGAAACCGGCGCGCCTCCAGCAGCAGGAAGACCAGGTTGGCGTACATGCCGGCGATGAGCGTCTCCTGGGAGTAGTCGGGATTGTTGAAGCTGAAGGTGAGGACGCCGAGCGTCGAGATGATGGCCCAGTTGGTGGTCGTGTCGAGCCGCTGGCGCCAGCTCTGGGCCCGGGACATCTCGCCCCGGTAGAAATGGGCGAGCGCCGCAATGTACTCGGCCCTGGTCAGGGGCCCGGATTCGTAGTCCGGGCCGGGGCGCCGGCCGCTCCCGGCCGCCTCGCCACCCGGGGTCTCGGATGGGTTCCGATCGTTCATGCGGGCCAGTCTAGCGCGACAGCGGGGACTCGACAAGCGGAGCGCATTCGGCAGGCGAGCCGGGAAAGAGCGAAATGATGCGATGGCTCTTGCCACGATATGAACATGAACCTATACTTAGAAAATGAATTC
>Ga0315542_1000415_pt1 | contig 26457 bp, 26 predicted proteins | sample SalMarSW160120MG_FD_202541 | JGI IMG/M metagenome (GOLD analysis project Ga0315542, IMG submission 202541) | Salt marsh sediment microbial communities from the Plum Island Ecosystem LTER, Massachusetts, United States - Salt Marsh Sediment SW1601-20 ... | reverse complement strand
CTCCCCAGGTCACCAAAGATGCCTGCACGCGTGCCGACGCGGTCCTGATGGGATCGGCCGGCGGTCCCGTCGGGGACCACCCCTGGAACCGGCTGCCGCGGGAGAAGCGCGTCGAGTCCGGCATCCTGGGGCTGCGCCGGCACCTCAAGGTGTTCGCCAACCTGCGGCCCGTCAAGGTGTTCGCGGGGCTCGAGCGTCTGTCCCCGCTCAAGGAGTCGGTGGCGCGCGGCACCGACCTGCTGATCCTGCGCGAGCTCACCGGCGGCATCTACTTCGGCAAGCCCTCCTACGCCCACGACGACCAGGGGCTCTCGACCATGGTCTACGACCGCTACGAGGTCGAGCGCATCGCCCGGGTGGCGTTCGAGACCGCGCGTCAGCGGCGCAACAAGGTCACCAACGTGGACAAGTCGAACGTCCTCGACGTCTCGCAGTTCTGGCGCGACGTGGTCGTGGGCGTCCACCAGGCCGAGTTCCCCGACGTCGCCCTCGACCACCTCTATGTGGACAACGCGGCCATGCAGCTGGTGCGCGCGCCCACCGAGTTCGACGTGGTGGTGACCGGCAACCTCTTCGGCGACATCCTCTCCGACCTGGCCGCCGTCATCCCCGGCTCGCTCGGGGTGCTGCCGTCGGCCAGCCTCGGCGGCGACGTCGGCTTGTACGAGCCCGTGCACGGCAGCGCGCCGGACATCGCGGGCAAGGGGATCGCCAACCCCGTCGGAACGCTCCTGTCCGCCGCCATGATGCTGCGCCACGGCCTCGGCGAGGGGGCGGCCGCCGACGACCTCGATGCCGCCGTGCAGACGGCGCTCACCGAAGACGCAACCGTCGACCTGGGCGGCGGCCGCGGGACCGAGGCCTTCACGGACGCCGTGGTCCGGGCGCTCGAGACGGCGGCCGCGGCGCCGACCTGAGCAGCGACCCGCGCGTGTCCCTCCCGAAGCGGCGGTGGCGGGGAGCCGGCGCGCGCACCCGTACAATGACCGCGATGTCCCGTGAACCCAGCTCCACCCCACCCGTGGGGCGCGCAGCGACGCGTCCCGCCGACCGGATCGCGGGGTTCCGCGAGACGGTCTTCGCGACCTACTCCCGCCTCGCCCGGCAGCACGACGCCATCGACCTCGGCCAGGGCTTCCCGGGCTTCGACCCCCCCGACTTCGTGCTGGAGGCTCTGGCCGCCAGCGCCCGCGGCGGGCAGCAGTACGCCCCGCTCGGCGGCCTTCCCGCGCTGACCGAGGAGGTGGCGCTGGACGTCGGCGGGCGCCTCGGGCGCGAGCTCGACCCAGCCGCCAACGTGCTGGTGACGGTGGGGGCTACCGAAGGGCTTTTCGCGATCATCCAGGCCTTCGTGTCCCCCGGTGACGAGGTCCTGCTCATCGAGCCCTTCTACGACGCCTACCCCGCCGATGTAGTGATGGCCGGCGGTGTCCCCCGCTACCTGCCGCTCGAGCTCGAGGGCGGGCGCTGGCACCTCGACCCCGACCGCCTGCGCCGTGCGGTCGGCCCACGCACTCGCGCCATCGTCGTCAACACCCCGCACAACCCCACCGGCAAGGTCTTCGACGTGGCCGAGCTCGACGCCCTGGTAGCCGAGGCGGCGCGCGTGGACGCCCTCCTGATCAGCGACGAGGTGTACCAGCGCATCGCCTTCACCGAGCACGTGCCGCTCGCCAGCCGCCCGGGTGCCTGGGAACGGACCCTGACGGTGGCGAGCCTGGGCAAGACCTTCTCGGTGACGGGCTGGAAGGTGGGCTGGGTGACCGGGCCCCAAGAGCTCGTGCACGCCGTGACGATGGCCCACCAGTGGATCCCCTTCGACGTCGCCACGCCGCTGCAGCGCGCGGGCGCCGCGATGCTCAAGCACGCCCGCCAGAGCGACTACTACGCCGAGCTTGCCAGCGACTTCCTGCGCCGCCGCGACCTCCTGCTGACCGCGCTCGAGCCAACCCCGCTCGAACCCATGGTGCCCGACGGCGGCTACTTCGTGGTCGCCGAGACCGGCGCTCTGGGCTACGCCGACGACGTCGAGCTATGCCGCGACCTGCCGGGGCGGGCCGGCGTGGGCGCCATCCCGCCGAGCGCGTTCTACACAGCCGAGCACAAGCACCTGGCCCGGAAGCTGGTGCGCCTGGCGTACTGCAAGGACGAAGACGAGATCCGCCGGGCGGGCGAACGTCTCGCCGGGCTCGGCTAGCCCCGTGCCGGGACCCCATCACGCGAGCGCGGCCCACGCCCCCCTGGTGGTGCTCGTGGGCCTCACCGGCGTCGGCAAGAGCACCGCGGTGCAGGCGTTGCGCACGGCCGTGCCGGGCGCTGCCGTGCTTCCCAACCGGCGCGAGCTCGCCGATCGCATCGTCATCCCGGACGCGCAACGTCTGGCGGGCGAGCCGCTCGAACCGGTGCGCGATCGCCTGCAGCGCTTCCGTCTCAGCGCGCGCTACGCCGAGGCCCATCCCGGAGGGCTGGCTCACGCGCTGGAACGCTACCTGTCGCGAGGGGGCGAGGCTGTGGACGCACCGTTGCTGCTCTTCGACAACCTGCGCGGCGAGGCCGAGGTGGCCTACGCGTGCGAGCGTTTCCCGGCGGCTCGCTTCGTCGTGCTGGAGGCGCCCGCCGCGATGCGCGTGCTGCGGCTCGCGGGACGGAACGACGCCTTCGATCGGACGGAGTCCGCCTCCGGACCGGCGCCCGCGGCGCTGCTGGCGCGGCTCGAGCGGGTGGACGGGCTGGCCGGGCTCCTCGACGTGCACGGGCTCGCGGCGAATGCCGAGGGACTCGACCCCGAGGCTGTGGAGACCGGAGCGCGCGTCGTCGCCGAAGAGAGCCTCCACTACGACATCGGCGCCACGTGGCGACGGCTCGAGGCGTTGCCCGCCGCGCAGCGCATCCGGCTCGATACCGGACGCCTAAGCCCGCTTCAGGTCGGCGACCGGTTGGTCGCCTGGCTGTAGGCTGGTCGGCATGGCCCGCATCGCGCGCATCGGGGTCTCCCCCCTCGTCCTCCCCATGGCCAGCGCCCTGCGCTGGGGGGCCGGCAGCGAGCTCACCCACCTCGACCACCTGCTCGTCGGCGTGGAGCTCGAAGGCGGCGTCCTGGGCGTAGCGGAAGCCCCGGTCCGGCCCACCATCTACGGCGAGACCCCCGAGGGGATGGAGGCCGCCCTACGTCGCCACCTGGCCCCTCGCCTCGCGGGCGTAGACGCCGACGACGACGCCGAGCTCTCCCGCATCGTCGCCTCGCTCCCTTTCAACTTCGCGCTCAAGGGCGCGCTCGACCTGGCGGTGCAGGAGGCGCGGGCCGCGGCAGGCGGCGAGAGCCTGGCGAGCGCCGAAGCCGGCCCGCAGCGCCGCCCCCGGGTGAGCTTCATCCTGGGCATCGCGCCGCTCGACGCCATGCTCACCGAAGCGAGGGCGGTGGTCGAGGCGGGCGTGCGTGTGCTGAAGGTCAAGGTGGGACGCGACCCGGCGCACGATGAACGCGTGCTGGAGGCCCTGCGGCTCGAGCTCGGCCCCTCGGTGCTCCTCTATGCCGATGCCAACGAGACCCTCCCCGAGACCGAGGCTGCGCACCGCCTGGAGCGGCTGGCGAAGCTGGGGGTCGCCTACGTGGAGGAGCCCCTACCCGTCCACCGGCTGGAGGCACGCCGGCGGCTGCGGGCCGCCGCCATCCTCCCCCTCATCGCCGACGACAGCACCTTCACCCTCGCCGACCTCGAACGCGAGCTGGAGGCCGACACCTTCGACATCCTCAACATCAAGCCGGCGCGAAGCGGCTGGCGAGACTCCTTGGCGATGCTGGCGCTGGCACGCTCGGCGGGCAAGGGCGTGATGATCGGATCGCAGGCCAGCAGCGGCCTCGGGACGCTGCATAGCGCCGTGGTCGCGAGCCTGGAAGGCGTCACCCATCCGAGCGAGCTCAGCTTCCCCTTGAAGCTCAGGAGCGACAGCCTCGACCGGCCGCTGCCGCTCGCCGACGGCGTGCTCGATCTGGACGCGCTGCTCGCCGCCCGCCTGCGACCGGAGTTGTGGGCGCCGACCTGGCTCTGAGCGACCTCGCCCCCACAACCGCGCGATACGATGAGCTCCTTCGCCCCGGGCGGGAGGAAGCGTCCCGCCACCGGCTGCTCGGACGTGCAGGTGTCGGGCGCCGCGGCGCTACGCGGGGGCCCGGAGGTCAGTCATGGAGAAGTCCGTGGTCACCGCCGTCCTGGCCGCCCTCGCGGCCGGCCTCGCCATCGGCGCCCAGGGCGCCGTCATGCGCGCCGCCGATCGCGCCCTCGGGGCCGCGCGTACCGGCCTGATGGTCAACGTCGCAGGTGGGTCGCTGTCGCTCCTGGCGCTGGTCGCGTTGTCGTTGCTCGGCGGGGGCGTGCTGTGGGGCGCGCTGCTGCGGAGCTCCCCGTACTGGGGCGCCGCCGGCGCGCTCGGGATCGGGATCCTCACGGGCATGGCGTTCGCTCTGCCCCGGCTGGGCATCGCCGCCGGACTCGGCGGCATCCTCCTGGGTCAGATGACCGCCGCCGTCGTCATCGACACGGCCGGCTGGGGTGCAACCCGCATCCCCCTGAGCGCGGGTCGCCTGGCCGGCCTGGTCCTCCTGGCGATCGGCGTGGTGCTGCTGTTGCCGCGCCGCTGAGCGCGGCGGCGCCGGTCCGGCTCAGGGCAACACCAGCAGGCTCGCGAAGGCGAGCCCGAGCGCACCCAGCGTGATCGTGCCGGGACCGCCCAGCGCGCTCAGGATCCACATCAGCGTGCCGCTCAGGAGCCCCGACAGCCCCCAGGCGGTCCACTCCCGGTGCGACACGTGCAGCCAGCTCGACGCCTTCTCCAGGATCACCGTGGCGAGAGCGACCAGCGCAAAGGCGAGCAGCCCGGCCTCGCCCGAGCCGGCCGGTCCCCCGGTCGCACTCCGCAACGCCGTGAGCAGCACGAAGACGACGGCGGCCGCGACCAGACCCGGCAGCACGCGGCCGCCGCCCCGCGAGAACGGATCGAGGGGGACGGGGGCCGGCTCCACGGACGGACCCAGCAGCCACGACGCCAGGAAACCGGCCGCAAGCCCCAGGACCGCCAGGGGCAGCCCTCCGACGACCCCGGCCGAGAGCGTCGCGTAGACGTAGCCGAGCGCCGCCAACAGCGCGACCTTCATCAGGAGCGGAGCCCGCAGCAGGGCCAGCGCACTGCGCCAGGCAACCGCTCCCAGCGGGCCGTACTCCGGCGAGGGCGCCGGCAGGCGGATGCGCGCGCTCCCGGAGCGGCGGCCCCGCCCGCGTCGGCGCGTACGGGTGGTGACGCCGCGCCGCCGCAGGGCCCCGGCGCTCTGGGTCATCACCGCCATCAGCACGGAGGCGCGGAACTCCGCCACCACCATCGCGTCGAACAGGTATCCCTCCGGGTAGGCATCGCCCTGGACGACAAGCGCCAGCGCCGCCGCCACCAGTCCGAGTGCCGTGAACGCCGAGGCGGCCAAGGCGGGAGCGGCCGTGCCTTGTTCCCATCCCAGCACGCCCGAGGCCGCTCCCAGGGCCGCGAGCAGCGCGGCCGCCAGCGCCAGCGGCACCGCGAAGCGTCGGCGCTCGTACACCAGCAGCGCCAACGCGGCGCGCAACAGCCACAGGCCGGCGCCCAGCGCCACCAGCGCAGGCGCCGACACCGCGAACAGGATCGTGACCAGCAGCCACGCCGCGGTGCCAACCACCGCGCCCACGACCGCGCGCGAGGCGAAGAAGCCGAGCAGCCTCGGACGCAGCACCCGGCGTGAAGGCCAGGGCGCCAGGCCCAGCAGCATGGCGTGACTCCGTCCCAGCACCACGGGCGGCGAGCGCTGCAGCGACACGCTGACCAGCGCCAGCAGCGCGACCACGTCGAGTGCGATGGGAAGCGCCGCGACGGGAAGAGGACTCCCGATGGGCGCAGCCGACTGCACCCCGCCCACCACGAACAAAGCGATCCAGAACACGAGGTAGATGATGGTCGACCACCCGAACGTCCGGCCGACCCAGCGGTAGGCCCGACCCACGCGGCGCCGCAGCATGCGGCGCTCCAGCCCTCGCAAGCTGGCGGTCGCGGCAGGTCGCGACACGGCCTCCGCGCTAACCACGGAGGCCGCCCACATGGCCGCCGCGAACCTCGACCACGTAGGCATGCAGGTCCGCCTCCAGGGCCTGGTCGTGTGCGCTCAGCAGGTTGATGCGACCATCACCGGCGCGGTCACGCAGCCCCTCGCCGAGGGTGATCCGCGCATCGGCGTCGAGCGTGTTGAAGGGCTCGTCGAGGAGCAGCAGGTCGGGGTCGAGCCCGAGCGCCAGCGACAGCGCGGCCTTGTGCCGCATCCCGCGGGAGTGCGTTCCGGGGAACTCGTCGAGCCTCCCCCCCAGCTCGAAGCGCTCGAACCAGTCCAGCGCCCGTTCTTCCGCCTCCGGCCTAGCATAGGCACGGCTCAGGAACGCGGCATGCTCACGGACGGTGAGGTCCTCGAACAGGGTGGGCACGTCGGCGACGAACGCGAAGGCGGCCCGCCCCTCGAGCGAGCGCGGACGCGCCCCGAAGATCAGGATCTCCCCCTTGAAGGGGAGAAGCCCGGCGATGGCGCGGAGCAACGTGCTCTTGCCGGCGCCGTTGGGGCCGCGCAGCAGCACCGTCCTCCCGGCGGGAATGGTGAGGTCGACGTCGGCCAGCACGGCCTCGCCACCGAACTGCACGCTGACCTCCTGCAGCTCCACCTCTTGCTTCGGGGCCGCCCCGCCTTTCGAAGACCCGGCCCGTTCACGCTCCGCGCGGTCGGGTTCGCGCTGGGAAGTGCTGGTCGTCGGTTCGCTCATCGGCTACCACCTTACGCCGCGGGCGCCGCCGGGGCGGGTCGTCCGGGCCGGTCCCGGCGTGGCGTCCCCCTCCCGTCCCCTGCCGCCCGGCCGGCACAAGCCGCGCGATGCACGTGCACGACCCGCCGCCGCGGAGTCCGGGACGCCCACGGCCCGACCTAGAATGATCCCATGGTCACGCACCCGGTCACCGTGTCTCCCTCCGGCGAACGGCTCAACCCCGCCGCGCAGCTCGCCCACCACCTCGCCGCGGTCGCGGCCGACCCCGTTGCCATCGATGCCGATGTCTGCGAGATGATCGTCAACCGTGTCATCGACAACGCCGCGGCGGCGCTCGCAGCGCTCTCGCGTGAGCCGGTGGCCAACGCCCGTAGCCAGGCGTTGGCGCATCCCCGCCCGGGAGGCGCCACTCTCTTCGGCCTGCCAGCCTCGAGCACGGTGGCTGCCGAGTGGGCGGCCTGGGCCAACGCCACGGCGGTGCGCGAGCTCGACTTCCACGACACCTACCTCGCCGCTGACTACGCGCACCCGGGCGACACCATCCAGCCGCTGGTAGCGGTGGCCCAGCAGACGGGACGGGACGGCTCCGCCCTGATGCGCGCCATCGCCACCGCCTACGAGGTCCACATCGCCCTCGTCGACGCGATCTCGCTGCACGAGCATGCCATCGACCACATGGCCCACCTCTGCCCCGCCACCGCGGCGGGACTGGGGACCCTGCTCGATCTCGACCCGGCCACCGTGCTCCAGGCCATCAATCAGGCCGTGCACACCAGCATCACCACGCGGCAGTCGCGCAAGGGGGAGATCTCGAGCTGGAAGGCCTTCGTTCCCGGTTACTCGGGCCTGCTCGCCGTCCTCGCCGTCGACCGGGCCATGCGCGGTGAAGGCGCGCCGGCCCCCATCTACGAGGGTGCGGACAGCGTGATCGCGCGCCTGCTCGACGGCCCGGAGGCGAGCTACGAAGTCCGTCTCCCCGGGCCGGGCGAGAGCAAGCGCGCCATCCTCGCCTCCTACACCAAGGAACACTCCGCCGAGTACCAGGCGCAGGCGCTCATCGACCTCGCGTTCGATCTCGGCCCGCGCGTGCCCGACCTCGAGAGCATCGAGGAGGTCGTCATCCACACCTCGCACCACACCCACCACGTCATCGGCAGCGGCTCCGGCGACCCCGAGAAGTACGACCCGGCCGCGAGCCGCGAGACGCTCGACCACAGCGCCATGTACATCTTCGCGGTCGCTCTGCAGGACGGCCGCTGGCACCACCAGACGAGCTACGCGCCCGAGCGCGCCGCTCGGCCCGACACCGTGCGCCTGTGGCGCAAGATCCGCACCGTCGAGGATGCCGGGTGGACCGAGCGTTACCACGACCCCGATCCGACGCGGCAGGCTTTCGGGGCGCGCGTCGAGATCCGCCTGCACGGCGGGGAGATGCTCGAAGCCGAGCTTGCCGTCGCGAACGCGCACCCCAACGGCCGCCGCCCCTTCGCACGCGCCCAGTACCTGGCGAAGTTCCATACGCTGGCGCAGGGCGTGGTCTCCGACGAGGAGCAGGCGCGGTTCCTGGAGCTCGCCCAGCGGCTTCCGGCGCTGCTACCCGAGGAGCTCGCCGGCCTCACGCCGGTAGCGCCCGCGGGCAGCCTCCCGCGGGCGGAGCGCGACCAGCGGGGGATCTTCTGATGCTCTACGCCCGCTCGAGCGCGGCCCTGAAACGCCGCCGACTGCGCGAGGCGCTCACCGGCAACCGCCTGCTGCGCCTGCCGGGCGCCTTCTCTCCGCTGGTGGCCCGCCTCCTCGAGGAGCAGGGCTGGGACGGCGTCTACATCTCCGGCTCGGTGGTGGCCGCCGACCTCGGCCTGCCCGACATCGGCCTCACCAGCCTCCACGAGGTGGCGCGACGCGGCGCTCAGATCGCCCGGGTGACGGAGCTGCCCGCGCTCCTGGACGTGGACACCGGCTTCGGCGAGCCCATGAACGTCGCAAGGACGGTGCAGGAAGCGGAGGACGCCGGCGTCGCCGGCCTCCACCTCGAGGACCAGCAGAACCCCAAGCGCTGCGGGCACCTCGATCATAAGAGCGTGGTCGAGGAGGGCACCATGCTCCGCCGCATCCAGGCGGCGGTCGCGGCGCGCCGCGACCCCGACCTGCTGCTCATCGCGCGCACCGACGCGCGGGCCGTAGAGGGCCTCGACGCCGCCATTCGACGGGCGCGAGCCTACGTGGCGGCCGGGGCGGATGCCATCTTCCCCGAGGCGCTGGCGTCCGAGGACGAGTTCGCCGCCTTCCGGGACGCGGTCGAGGTGCCGCTGCTGGCGAACATGACCGAGTTCGGCAAGTCGCCGCTGCTGAGCGCCGCGGCCCTGGAGCGGCTGGGGTACGACCTGGTGATCTACCCGGTCACCGCGCTGCGGTTGGCGATGGCCGCCGTCGAGCGTGGCCTGGCCGAGCTCCGCTCGGACGACGCGCAGGCATCGCTGGTGCCGCGCATGCAGACGCGCGCGCGCCTGTACGAGCTGCTCGACTACGGCGCCTACGCCACCTTCGATCGGGGGATCTTCGACTTCACCTTGGACGAGTGAGCGCATCGGCGGGCGCGTCCCGGGACGCCGAGCGAGCGGGCTCCGGTACAATGCGCCCATTCAGGAGGACTGTCCATGGCCGACACGCTCAAGAGGTCGAAGCTCAACCGTCGTAGCTCCTTGGTCACCCAGGGCGACCAGCGAGCGCCGAACCGCGCCATGCTACGCGCCGTCGGCTTCGGAGACGAGGACTTCGACAAGCCCATCGTCGCGATCGCCAACGGTCACAGCACCATCACGCCGTGCAACGCCGGCCTGGGCGACCTCTCCGCGGCCGCCGAGGACGCCGCCCGGGAGGTCGGCGGGATGCCCCAGATGTTCGGCACCATCACCGTCTCCGACGGCATCTCGATGGGCACCGAGGGGATGAAGCTGAGCCTCGTCTCCCGCGAGGTGATCGCCGACAGCATCGAGACCGTCTGCCGCGCTCAGAGCATGGACGGGCTCGTCGCCGTCGGCGGGTGCGACAAGAACATGCCCGGTGCCATGATCGCCATCGCGCGCCTGAACATCCCCAGCATCTTCGTCTACGGCGGCACCATCAAGCCCGGGCACCTGGGCGACGAGGACCTCACCATCGTGAGCGTGTTCGAAGCCGTCGGGCAGTACTCCGCCGGCCGTATCCCCCTGGAGACCTTCGAAGCGATCGAGCAGAACGCCTGCCCGGGCAACGGGTCCTGCGGCGGGATGTACACGGCCAACACCATGTCGTCGGCGATCGAGGCGATGGGCATGAGCCTCCCCGGCTCGAGCACGATGGCGGCCGAGGACGAGGAGAAGCGTCAGAGCGCCTCCGACAGCGCTCGCGCGCTGCTGCGCCTTGTCCGAGACGACCTGCTGCCACGCGACATCATGTCCAGACGCGCCTTCGAGAACGCCATCCGGGTCGTCATGGCGGTGGGCGGCAGCACCAACGCGGTGCTCCACCTCATGGCCATCGCGCATGCGGCGGAGGTCGACCTCGGCCTCGAGGACTTCGAGCGTATCCGTCGCACCACCCCGCTCTTCTGCGACCTCAAGCCCTCCGGCCACTACGTCGCCACCGACCTGCACCGTGTGGGCGGGATCCCCCTGGTCATGAAGATGCTCCTCGAGGCGGGCCTCCTGCACGGCGATTGCCTCACGGTGACCGGCAAGACCGTGGCCGAGAACCTCGCCGACACGCCGAGCGTTCCGCCGGCTGGCCAGGACGTCGTCCACCCCATCGATCGGCCGCTCTACCCGCACGGCCACCTCAACATCCTGCGGGGCAACCTCGCCCCAGAGGGCGGCGTCGCCAAGACCACGGGGCTCAAGGCCCGGCGCATCCAGGGCCCGGCACGGATCTTCGAGAGCGAGGAGGACTGCCTCGCCGCCATCCTCGAGGACCGCATCCGTCCCGGAGACGTCATCGTGATCCGCAACGAAGGGCCGCGCGGAGGCCCTGGCATGCGAGAGATGCTCTCTCCCACCAGCGCCATCATCGGCAAGGGGCTCGGCGACTCGGTGGGGCTCATTACCGACGGGCGCTTCTCCGGCGGGACCTACGGCCTGGTGGTGGGGCACGTGGCACCGGAGGCCGCGGTCGGCGGCCCCATCGGCCTGCTGGTGGAGGGCGACACCATCACCATCGACGCCGACCGGAACCTGCTGCAGGCGGAGCTGAGCGACGAGGAGTTGCGGCGGCGCCGGGAGGCGTGGCAGCCCCCCAGCCCGCGCTACACCACGGGCGTGCTGGCCAAGTACGCCCGCCAGGTGTCGAGCGCGTCGCAGGGCGCGGTCACGGACTGAACCCAAGGGACGGCCGCGCGCCGGTCGGTAGGACCTCCGACCGGCGCGCGGTTCCGTCGAGGCGACCGATGGTTACTCGGTCATCCCCTCCGGCTCCTCCTCGATCCGCTTCGGCCGCCGCAGGAAGAGCAGCGGCAGGACCAGGCCCAGCAGGGCGAGCACCCACAGGGTGATCGACAGGGGGCTCTGCCACAGGGTGAGCCAGTTGCCGTTGCCGAGGTTGAGCGCCCGACGCAGGTTGACCTCCATGTCGTCACCCAGCAGGAGACCCAGGATGACCGGGACCAGCGGGACGTCGAGCTTGCGCAGCAGGTAGCCCCCCACGCCGAAGCCGATCATCAGGAAGATGTCGAAGACACTGTGGCTGATCGAGTAGACGCCCAGGAAGCCGACCATGGTGACCACCGGCATCAGGATCCAGCCCGGCACGCTCAGCAGCCTCACGAAGAAGCCCACCAGCGGCAGGTTGAGCACCAGGAGGACGATGTTTCCGAGATAGAGCGAGGCGATCAGGCCCCACACCACCTCGGGATGCTGCGTGAACAGCAGCGGGCCCGGGGTGATGTTGAGCGACATCAGCATCGCCAGGAGCACCGCCGTCGTGCCGCTGCCCGGCACGCCGAGCGTGAGCATGGGGACCAGCGCGCCGCCGGCCGCGGCGTTGTTGCCCGCTTCCGGAGCGGCCACACCACGCGGGTCGCCGGTCCCGAAGGTGCCCTCCCGGTCGACCAGGCGCTTCTCCATGGTGTACGCGATGAAGCTGCCCAGCGACGCCCCGGCGCCCGGCAGGACACCGGAGATGAAGCCGATGACGCTGCCCCGGACCATGCTGAGGAGCGAGCGGCTGATGTCGTGGATGCGCGCGGCAACGCGACCCACCTTGTAGCGGACGAACTCACCGGCGTGGAGCCTCTCGAGAAACACCAGCGCTTCGCTGATGGCGAACAGCCCGACGATGGCGACGATGAAGTCGATCCCCTCGAAGAACTTCATCTGTCCGAAGGTGTAGCGCGGGATGGAGCTGCCGGGATCCAGGCCGACCGTGGCGAGCATCAGTCCGAGCACGGCCCCGATCAGCGTCTTCACGGGGTTCTTGCCCGTCAGGCTGCTCAAGGTCGAGAAGGCCATCACGTACAGGGCGAAGTACTCGGCCGGCCCGAAGCGGATCGCGATCTTGGCGAGCACCGGCGCGAACAGCATGAGCCCGATGGTGGCGAGGGTGGCGCCCACGAACGACGCGACGGCCGAGATGGCGAGCGCCGAGCCTCCCCGCCCCTTCTTGGCCATCGGGTAGCCGTCGAGCGTCGTCATCACCGCAGGCTCGTCCCCCGGGATGTTGAGAAGGATGCTGGAGATGCGCCCGCCGTACATCGCGCCGTAGTAGACGCTGGCGAGCAGGATGAGCGCCGACTCGGGTCGCAGGCCGAGCGTGAAGCTGACCGGGATGAGGATGGCGACGCCGTTGGCCGGGCCGAGGCCCGGCAACGCACCCACGATCGTGCCCGCGAAAGCGCCTAGTAGCGCCAGGCCCAGGTTCAGCGGCTGGAACGCGACGCCGAAGCCCTGGCCAAGGAGGTGAAGGGTCTCCACGCTAGCCGCCGAAGAGGGCCCCGGTGGGCAGGGGCAGGCCGAGGAGCGAGTTGAACAGAAGATAGAGAACCACGCTGCTGGTCACGCCCGTGATGCCGGCCTGCCACCAGCGCGCTCCCATCAGCAGGGCCATGAACGCTACCACCAGCACGGTGGCCGCCAGGAAGCCGATGGGGTCGAGGAGCAGCGCGTACCCGACCAGCCCGCCGACCAGCACGAGCTGTCGGAGCAGCACCACGCGCTTGGGCCAGGGGGCGCCGTGCTGCGGCCTCACGATCAGGTAGAGGCTGAACAGCGCCAGGAAGCCTCCCAGCATCATCGGCCAGGCCTGGGGTCCCAGCGGGTCTGTCAGGAAGTTGGTTCGGAAGCTCCGGGCGTGGAGCCCGAAAGCGATAGCGAGTGCCAGCAACAGCACGCCCGTGATGCGATCGGTCATGGGGTCCGTGCCCTTCGGGAGCCGAGCTCCCTGCAGCGTGCGTCGGGGGGCGCGCCCGAAGGCGCGCCCCCCTGGGCGTCACTGCAGCAGGCCGATCTCCTTGGAGAGATTGCGCAGGTCCTTGATCTGGTTGTTCACGAAGTCGTTGAACGCGTTTCCGCTCATGTGGAACGGCGCCAGGCCGTTGCTCTCCATCGCCGCCTTCCACTCGTCGGAGGCATAGAGCGTATCCATGCTGGACTGCCAGTAGGCGAACGCATCGTTGCTGATCTTGCCAGGGACGTAGAAGCCGCGCCAGTTGGCGCCGACCACGTCGTACCCCTGCTCCTTGGCCGTCGGGATGGTCCCCAGGTCGCCGGGAAGACGCGCGTCGGCGAGCACCGCCAGCGGCCGCACGTTGCCGGCCTCGATCTGCCCCTTGAGCTCCGAGATGTCACCGGTGACCGCCTGCACGTGATTGCCGAGGAGCTGCGTGAGGGCGGTGCCGCCGTTGTTGAACGAGATGTACTTGACGTTCTTGACCCCTTGCATACCGGCCGCCTTCATCAGCAGCAGCACCTTGAGGTGGTCCCAGCCACCGACGGCGCTACCGCCTCCGAAAGCGATCTTCGACGGGTCGTTCTCCACGGCCTTCACGAGGTCGGCGAGCGTCTGGTAGGGGGAGTCCTTGTTGACCGCGATGACGCCGAAGTCAGCGCCGATAGCGGCGACCCAGCGCACCTGGTCTTCATTCAGCCCAGCGAACTGGTTCTGCGCCAGGCGGGTCGTCGTCGCGGTGCTCGCGGCCACCAGCAGGTCCGGATCGGTGTCGCGCTTGCTGACGACGTACCCGTAGGCGACGCCGCCGCCTCCGCCGGCCATGTTCGTCACCTTGACCGGCTGCGGCGCCAGCTTCAGATCGTAGAGGATCTTGCCGACCGACCGGCAGGTGAAATCCCAGCCGCCACCCGGATCGGCCGGGGCGATGCACTCCACGTTGTTCGGCGAGAACGCGAACGCGCCGCCGGTGAGGGCGAGCAGCATCGCGATCAGCAAGAACCTCGGTGTACGTACCTTCATCGTGACCTCCCTTTCGGCCTCACGGGGGTCCGTCCCCCGTCGACCCCTCCTACGCGGCTTCGGTCTCCTCGACCAGCGCCTGCATAGCTATGGTTGCGGCGGCCAGGTGCCTCGTCACGGCCGCCTCTGCCGCGTCCTCGTCCCGCGCGAGCAGGGCGCGCAGGATCGCGGCATGCTCCGTCCACGCTTCACGCGCACGGCCGGGGCGTTGCACGGCCAGCGCCCGCGCCAGCCGTAGCTGGTCGTAGACCAGACCGGCCGACCGCTCCAGCGCCCGGTTCCCCGCCAGGCGCGCGAGGGCCTGGTGGAAGTCCTTGTCCGGCGGGTAGCCCCGCCCGCTCTGGATCACCTGGTTCGCCGCCTGGAGGAGCTGCTCCATGGCAGCCAGGTCGGCGTCGGACGCGCGGCGAACCGCAAGCCGTGCCGCAGCTGCTTCCAAGACGCAGCGGAGCTCCATCAGCTCGATCACGTCGCTCGCTTCGTAACGGCGCACGAAGCTGCCACGACGAGGCACCCGCACGACGAGGCCCTCCTGCGCGAGGCGCTCGAGCGCCTCGCGCACCGGGCCGCGGCTGACCTCGAGCCGTTCGGCCAGGCCGGCTTCGCTCAGCCTCGAGCCGGGACGGTGGCCGCCGGCGAGCAGGAGTGAGCGTATGGCCTGATAGACCTGTTCCGTGATGCTGGGTCCGGCCTTCAGGCCGGAGAGCGCCTCCATGCGGTGAGGACCCCTCCTATCGCATGCGAGCTGTCAACTGTCGACAGTTTACAGACACATGAGCGTGCGATGAGAGGGAGGGTCGGCTGTCGGTACAACACCCATGCCGCCGACGCACCACTGCGCCCGGACAGTAGGAGGCGCGCTCGGACGTCACCGCTCGGCGCGCGGCCGCATCCCTCACGGTGGGGACGAAGCAATCTGCGTAGAGCCCGGCACCCGGCGAGCCCGTGGCTAGGCAGGCATCGCCGGCCCCAGGGGCCTCTGGAGATCCTGCAACACCACGTCGAAGGCAGGAGGGTACACCAGCCGGCCGCGCCACGACGGATCGTAGCCCGAGAGGCGCCGGGCCAGCAGGATGGCGTCCGGAAGGGGTTCGGGCGGCGTGATGCCGTAGTGGGACGCCGGAACGAAGCCGAAACGCGGGTAGTAGCCCGGGTTGCCGACCAGCACGATGAGCGGCTCGCCGGCATGGTCAGCCCGCCCGATGCACTCGTGCATCATGGCGGTACCGGCGCCGCGGCCCCAGTACGACGGGAGCACAGCGAGGGGCGCCAGCACCGGAACCGGTCTGGCGGCTGCGCCGGAGACAAGGTCGGCGTGGCTCAGCAAGGCGTGTCCGACGATCCCGTCGTCCGTCACGGCGACGACCGAGTACGCGCGCCGATAGCGCCTGGACACCCGGATGGTGTCGACCAGCTCCGCCTCCGCAGGCGTCGGGAAGGCGGACCGATGCACGCGTCGGATGCCGGCGGCGTCCCCGACTGCCTCGCTGCGGATCCTGAGCACGCCTCAAGGTACACGCAGGCGCGATGAGTTCGATGGGCACGCACCTCCCGCCCCCGTACAATCGCCGGAATGGGGCTCTTCCAATCGTTCGCGCTGGTGCTCACCCTGACCGCCCTGTTCGGTTTCGTGAACGAGCGCTGGATCAAGCTGCCCACACCGATCGGCGTGACGCTGGTCGCGCTGCTGACGTCGCTGGGGCTGCTGGCGTTTCGCGACACCGCGCTCACGCACTGGGCCCAGAGCTTCCTCGGATCGTTGAACTTCGGGACCCTCGTCCTGCAAGGGTTGCTGAGCTTCCTGCTCTTCGCCGGCTCCCTGCACGTCAACCTCGAGGACCTTGGCCGGCAGGGCTGGCCGATCATCGTTCTGGCCACCGTCGGCGTGGTCCTCTCGACCGTGGTGGTGGGATTGCTGAGCGCCTTCGGCGCGGGCCTGCTGGGCTACCACCTGCCGCTGTCCTGGGCGTTCGTGTTCGGCGCTCTCATCTCCCCCACAGATCCGATCGCCGTGCTCGGCATCCTGCGGCGCCTGGGCGTCCGTCACGACGTGGAGACGCTCGTGGTGGGCGAGAGCCTGTTCAACGACGGTGTCGGCGTGGTGGTGTTCCTCGCCACCCTCAACTTCGCGACCGCCTCGGCCGGCGCACACGGCGGGGCGCCCGCCGGTACGTTCACGCTGTTCGTGCGCGAGGCGCTCGGGGGCCTGGCGCTCGGCTTCGTGCTCGGCGTGGCCACCTACCTGCTGCTGCGAGCGGTCGATCAGTACACGGTCGAGGTGCTGTTGACGCTCGCGCTGGTTGCCGGCGGGTACGCCCTGGCCGACACGGTGCACGTGTCGGGACCGCTGGCCATGGTGGTGGCAGGCCTGTTCATCGGCAACCGGGGCCGCATGCTGGCCATGAGCACCACCACGAGGGAGCACCTGGACATGTTCTGGGAGCTGGTCGATGAGATCCTGAACGCGGTCCTCTTCGTTCTGATCGGGCTCGAGGTGCTGGTACTGGCCCGCGGCTACCCCTGGCCGGTGGCGCTGCTGGCCATTCCGCTGGTCCTCGTGGCCAGGCTCGTGAGCGCCGGTGCCGCCATCACGACCCTGCGAGCGCGGCGCCGCTTTCCACCCTGGACCGTTCGCACCATGGTGTGGGGCGGCTTGCGCGGCGGCATCTCCATCGCCCTGGCGCTCTCGCTCCCCCTGGGCCACGAGCGTGACCTGATCGTGTCGATGACCTATGCGGTGGTGGTGTTCTCCATCCTGGTTCAGGGATTGACGGTCTCCCGCGTGGCGCGACGGATTCCCGCCGACAGCGGATCGTCCTGAGCCGAGATCCCCGGAAGCTCCGACCACGACCCCTTGACGAGCCGGCCTCGACCGGACGTATGCTTCACGGGTTGGGGCGCGCCCCGGACCGCCGTGCGCGCCCGCTGTCAGGGGCGTGAACGCCCCGGAGGGACCGCATGAGCCGACTAAGGGTGACCGTCTGGAACGAGTACCTTCACGAGGTCGAGAACGACCTCGTTCACGCCGTCTACCCCGACGGCATTCACGCCGAGGTCGCCTCGGCGGTGACCGAGCGCGTCGATGCCCAGGTAACGACCGCCACGCTGCGAGAGCCCGAGAACGGGCTCCCGCAGGACGTCCTCGACGCAACGGACGTCCTCTTCTGGTGGGGTCACAAGGCCCACGCCGAGGTCGCCGACGAGGTCGTGGAGCGCGTCCACAAGGCCGTCATGGGCGGCATGGGCCTCGTCGTCCTGCACTCCGCGCACGTCTCCAAGGTCTTCAAGCGGGTGCTGGGCACCACCGGCTGGCTGCGTTGGCGGGAGGCGGATGAGAAGGAGCGCCTGTGGAACCTGCAGCCGTCGCACCCCCTGCTCGAGGGGGTGCCGGAGCAGTTCGAGCTCGAGCAGGAGGAGATGTACGGCGAGCGCTTCGACATCCCCGAGCCCGACGAGCTGCTGCTGATCTCCTGGTTCCAGGGGGGTGAGGTGTTCCGCAGCCTGTGCACCTGGCGTCGCGGCCACGGCCGCGTGGTGTACTTCCGCCCCGGCCACGAGGCCTACCCCACCTACCGCAATCCCCACGTGCGCCGCATCCTCGCCAACGCCGCGACCTACGCGGCCCGCCGCGTCACGGTCGAGATCGGGCGCCCCATCCAGGTAGAGGCGCTGGAGCCGGTGCCGAACCCGAGCAAGGAGCACGTCGGGTGACGGCCATGCACGACGCATCCGGGGGGCCAGGCCTGCATGTGGACGCCGGTCCGGTGCGCGTGGCCGTGCTCGGTACCGGGGCGATCTCCAGACGCCACGTCGAGGGCCACCGCGCCGCAGGAGCCGAGATCGTCGCCGTATGCGACGTCGACGCGGACTCCCTGGAGCGCCGCGCGAACGAGTGGGGCGTCGATCGCCGCTATCGGGACTACCACGCCATGTTCGAGGACGGCGGCTTCGACGTCGTGAGCATCGCTGCACCCACGGCCGTCCACCACCCCGCCACCCTGGCCGCGGCCGCGCACGGCGTCCACGTGCTGGTGGAGAAGCCCATCGCTCTCTCGCTGGAGCTCGCCGACGAGATGATCGCCGCCTGCCGCGAGGCCGGCGTGCTGCTCCAGGTCAACCACCAGCTACGCTCCGGCGGCCCCGCCCATCGCGCCAAGCAGGTGTTGGACTCCGGCGCCCTCGGCCGCGTCACCTACATCCGCTTGCGCCAGGCCCACGACTGGGCCGGGCTCGGCGTTCGGCCGTCCTTCGCGACCCGCGCCTCCTCGGGGGGCGGTACCCTGCTCGACAACGGTTGCCACCTGATGGACCTGGCGCGCTTCTTCGGGGGCCGCGTCGACGAGGTCTATGCGCGCACCGCCAGCCTGCAGTACGACGTCGAGGTCGAGGACACGGCCGTGGTGTCGCTCCGCTTCGCCGACGGCGCCCTGGGCACCGTGGAGACGGCCTGGACCGCCACCGGCTGGGAGGAAGGCTTCTGGATCTACGGTACCGAGGGCGCCCTGGAATGCACCAACCGCTTCGGCCCTCCGGTGCTGCGCCACAGCTACCGCGCCTCCCCGGGCACGACCTGGGGCGACACCGACGTCGCCACCTACGAGTTCGCCGGCGATGGGAACCATACGCGCCACATCGCCGCCTTCCTGTCAGCCGTGCGAGGGGAGGGCGCGGTGGCCTGTAGTGGCGAGGACGGGCGCGAGGCGGTCCGCCTGGTGCTCCGCGCCTACGAGAGTGCGACGCTCGGCCGAGCGGTGTCGCTCGACAGCACCCAGCTCGAGAGCGCCCAGTTCGAGAGCGTCCAGCACGCGACCACCCGCTGAGGGCCCGGCGCGCCCGCACACGGCGATCCTTCGAGCCCCGACGTAGACTGGCTCATGACCTTCGAGGCGTTCCGCGCCGCCGCCGCGGCGATGGTCGACGAGATCCCTGATGAGTTCCTCAAGGGGCTGCAGGGCGTGCACGTGTTCGAACATGCCCGCCCCGAAGAGGAGTTCGAGGACGTGTACCGTCTGGGCGAGTACCTCGACCCCGGCAGCGAGGCGTTCCTGGGGGGACAGCCCGGGCTGGGCCGCCACATCGCCCTCTACTACGGGTCGTTCGCAGCCGTTGCCGACGGCGACCCCGATTTCGACTGGGAAGGCGAGCTCTGGGAGACCATCACCCACGAGTTGCGGCACCACGTGGAGTCGCTGGCGGGCGAAGACGCGTTGATCCAGGACGACATCGAACGCCAGAAGTCGTTCCCCCGCCGCTCCCACTGATCTCGGCTGCTAGTCAACCGGTCCGGGTCGCGAGCACCGTCCAGCCCGGATGCGCGGCCGTGAGCCTGGCTGCTGCGTCCGTGGCGGCTGCCGCATCCGGCGCCACGGCGAAGCAGCAGGACCCGCTTCCCGACATCGCGACGCCGCGAAGGCCCTCCGCCCGGAGCGCCCGGATCACCTCGCGGACGCGCGGGTGCGCCCGCAGCACCCCCGGTTGAAGGGCGTTGACGAAGCTGGGCTCGGCGCCGGATCGCAGCTTCTCCACCAGCGACTCCAGCGGCAGGCGTGGCGTGAAGCTCTGGAGCGCCGCGTACGCCTCCGCAGCGGAGACCGGCTCACCTGGATAGCTGAGCACCAGCGCCAGCGGCGGCAGCGTCACCGCGTCCAGGCGCTCTCCTCGACCGCGCGCCAGCGCCGCCGCCATGCCCGACAGGAAGAACGGCACGTCGGACCCCAGCGCGAGTCCCAGACGCTCGAGGTCGACGCCTGCCGGGACGAGTACCTGCAGCGCCCGGAGGACGGCCGCCGCATCCGACGAACCGCCACCGAGCCCGGCTGCCAGCGGGATGCGCTTGCGAAGGCGCACGCTCACGCCCACGCCGTCCATCGCCGCCGCTTCGAGGTAGCGCAGGGCGGCGCGCGCCGCCAGGTTGCGCTCGTCGGTCGGGAGGTCGGCCCCCTCCACGCTCACATGCACGCCGCCGCCGGTGAGTTCGACCCGGATCTCGTCGGCGAGCGCCACGCGTGCCATGAGCGTCTCGATCTCGTGGTAGCCGTCACCTCGGCGCGCCAGGACCGACAGCCCCAGGTTCACCTTGGCGTGGGCCCGCTCCTCGACCACCGAAGCGGCGCTCACGGGGGGCCTTCCTTCGAGCGCTGCTCGAGCCAGAGCTCCCGGAGCGCAGAGGCGAGCCGCAGATCCTCCCGCGTCGTGATCTTGTGCAAGAGCGGGCTCCCATCCACCAACTCGACATGGCGCCCCAGCCGTCGAACCAGCGCCGCGTCGTCGGTGGCGTCGAATCGCTCGGTCTCGGCACGGGCGTGCGCCTCCTCCAACAGGCTCCGCACGAACCCCTGGGGCGTCTGTACCGCGCGGAGCCGATCGCGGTCGAGCGTGGCGCCGCTGTCGACCTCCACGATGGTGTCGGCCAGCGGCAGTGACGCGGTGGCCGCCCCGTGCAGCCGCGCGCCCTCCAGCACCCTGCGCGCCACCGCCGCCGGGAGGAACGGCCGTGCCGCATCGTGGACGAGCACGAGCTCCGCGCTGGTCGAGCGAACCAACCTGGCGACCGTGCCTTGCCGTGTCTCGGCTCCCGCCACCACGCGGACGCCGGGCACGAGCTGCCGGGCGCGTGCCACGTCGGCCTCGGCCACGGCGACGACGACCTCCTCCACCACGAGCTGGAGGGCATCCACCGACCACTGCAGCAGCGTGCGGTCGCCGACCGTCACGAAAGCCTTGGGACCGGCCGCCAGGCGCAGCCCCTGACCCGCGGCGGCGAGTAGCCCCGCCACGCGCGGTGCCTCAGTCATCGCTCTCCTTCCAACGAGGAGAGCGATCGTTCTCGATGCCGAGATGGTCGAGGACGCGGGCGGTGATCCCCCCCACCAGATCGTCGATGGTGCGGGGAGCCTGGTAGAAGCCCGGCGACGCCGGCAACACCACGGCGCCGGCGTCGTTGGCCGAGAGCATGTTCTGAAGCATGGGCCGGGAGTAGGGCGCCTCGCGTACCACCAGCACCAGCGGGCGTCGCTCCTTCAGCGTCACGTGCGCGGCGCGGGCAACGAGGTTGTCGCCCATCCCCGTCGCGACCTTGGCGAGGGTGCCGGCGCTGCACGGAACGATCACCATGCCGTCGACCCGGTAGCTCCCCGAGGCGATGGGGGCCCCGAGATCGGCGTCCTTGTGAACAACGTCGGCCAGGGCCTCGAGCTCGCCCACGCCGCCCTCGAGCTCCCCGGGTGCGACTTGCTTGGCGCCGGAGCTGACCACCAGATGGGTTTGCACGGGGGTCTGCCGCAGGTAGCGCAACAGGTCGACCGCGTAGATCAAGCCGCTCCCTCCGGTGACCGCGACGATCAGCCTTCGCGGCACGGCGGAACGACGGGGCTGAGCCGTGTCGGGCACGACCCAGCCTACCCCACGCCCGACGCGCGGGGCCATCGGCGTGCGCCTATACTGAGGGTCGTGGCGCTGGACGACCGCACCTGGACTCGCGGCACCGAGCTGTTCGAAGCCGGCGCCTTCTGGGACGCCCACGAGGCGTGGGAGGGCGCCTGGCGCGAGAGCACGGGGATCGAGAAGCACTTCCTGGGCGGGGCCATCCTGCTCGCCGCCGCGCTCCACAAGGCACGCGCGCTCCACTCTGCGCGGGGCGGACGCCGCAACTACGCCAAGGCTCTCAAGCATCTGGCCCTCGTTCCGGACCACTACCACGGCGTCGACGTGCGCGAGCTCGAGGCACGCGTCCACGCGGCGCTGCGCGACCCCCGGAACCAGCCATGCATCCCCATAGCCACGGAGGCAGAACCGTGAATCCACTCCCCGACGCCCCCTCCGACCGCAGCCGTCCCGCCGACGGGCTGCTGCACGATCAGCGCCGCGCCAGGCGCCCCAACACGGCGACCCGTCTGCGACGCTCCGACTCGCAACGCCTCATCGGCGGGGTGTGCGGCGGCATCGCCGCGTACGTGGACGCGGCACCGTCGGTGATCCGAGCGGTCTTCGTGCTGTCGCTGGTGCCCTCGATCGGCGTCACGGGGCTGGCGTACCTGCTGCTGTGGTGGCTCCTTCCGAGCGGCACCGTCGCCTGACCCTCGCCTCCAACGACCCGATGGGTCGGCCCTGCGCTTCGTGCGTCGACGTCTCGCTTCAGACCAGCAGTCGAACCGGCGCGTCGAGCAGCTCCGCCACGCGGGCGAGCAGCTGCGCTCCCCGCTCCGGGGGCACGTCGCCCGCCAGCGACAGCGTGCTGCGATAGCTTCCGCGCTGGTTGTCGTAGAGAATCCTGCCCAGGGTGAGGAGCGGTGCCTTCACGTTCAGAACGGCCTCGTCCACGTCCAGAGCAGACATATCGGCGACCGCCAGGGCTGCGCCGGGAGCGTCGGCCGCGGCGCCATACGCCGTCGAGGAGAGCGCGCGCGCCAGCTCCACGAAAGCAACGCCGGCGGCGTCTCCAACCTCGCTCACGCGCAGCGACCCGGCCTCGTCCCAACCGACCATCGCCACCCGACCGTCTCCCCATCCTCCGTCGGCAACGGCCTTGGCGGCAGCTCGCAGGAGGAAGGGGGCAGGCGACAGCGGCTCGCTGTCACCGAGCTCCAGCCCCACGGCCAGCTGGGCGCCGGCCAAGGCGGTAACGTCCACATGCCGGCGAAGAAGCGTGCCGTAGGTCACCAGCGGCAGTTCGCCCGGTACGGAGCTCGCTGCGTCCGACGCAGCGGCAACGCGTTCGGACAACGGGGGAGTTGCGGGTGGCGGCTCGGGCGCCGAAGCGGGCACGTCGCTCTCCGTGGCTCGAGGCTCGACCTCGGCCTCCCGCTCGGGAACGTCGCTACCGGGAACGTCGCTCCGGGGCTCGGCCCAGGCCTCGACGGGCGCCTCCGCGGACTCCTCGTTCGCCTCGAACGCAGCTCCGTCGCCGGCCTCCGTGATCTCGCGCGGCGGCTCGAAGCCCCCCGCCAGGTCGTCGGTTCGGCCTCCGGGCTCCTCGCCGTCCCACCCTTCGGCCGCGAACGCCTCGTCCTCGACGACCGGCTCGTCGGCCTCGACCGGCCACCGGTGTTCCATCGTCTCTGCGCTTGCCACACCCGCGTCCCCGTCGACGCCGAGGTCGCCCAGGGGCGGCATCTCCAACTCGGAGGCTCCGTCCTCGACGGGGGCGGAAGCATCGGCCTCGCCGCCGACCCCCTCGTCGAAGAGCGCGGGGCCCGTCACGCGTTCCGGTTGCTCCGCGCCGTCGGCGGCGCCGAAGACATCGGGCAACGGCTCGGGGCGCTCTTCGGACTCGGTGGCCCACAGCTCGTCCCCGCCGCCCAGGTCCTCGTCGCCAGCGTCCCATATGGCGCTGTCGTCGCCCTCGACGAGCAGGCCGTCCTCGACCTCCTCGGAGGGTGGCGCCGCGCTCGTCCGCCAACCGATCTCATCGGCTGAAACGGTCTCGTCTTCGTCGTCGTCGAACAGGAAGATGTCCTCGCTGATGGCGTCGGCCGCAGGGCTCGCCGGCGTCGACGGGACCTCGTCGACCGGAGGTACCACCCCGCCCTCGAGCGACGGCTCCGCCGGTCCATGACTCAAGCGGTCCGAGGCCGACAGCTCCTGCTGGATCTCCTGGAGCCCGACGTTCTGGTGGGAGGCGCGGATCTCGTGCTGGAAGGCCTGGACGTCATCCTCCGGCCACGCCTCCATCCCCTCGGGGACGGGCTCCGGCGTGGGATCGATGTCCTCCTCGCCGGCCATGACCCGCGCGAGGTACTCGAGCACGTCTCGCTCGACGACCTTGCCCCCCGCGCCGCTGCCGTGGAGGTCACGCCAGTCGACGTTGTTCTCTTCCGCCAGCCTTCGCGCCAGCGGTGAAATCTCGGGTTGGCTCACGGACAACCTCCTCCGTCCACGTCGCTTCCGTCACGAGCGAGTATACAGGAACCAGTGTTTCGGCCCGAAGGCCCTCCCGCAGCGACAATTCCCACTACCTCGCCGCGCCCGGCCTCAACCGGACGGCCCTGGACGGGAGCGCTTCGGGCTAGGCTCGAGCATGCGCAGCGTGAGCCCGGCCGACGCGGTCCTCGCCCTTCGGGCGGGCGCCCGCTTCGTCGACGTGCGAAGCGTACGCCAGCACGCGCGCGACGGCCTTCCCGGCAGCCGGAGTCTTCCCCTGGAGGCGATCCAGGCGGGTGAGGTTCCGGACGACCTCGATCGAGATGAACCGGTCTATCTCGTTTGCGACCGCGGAGCGATCAGCGAGCTGGCAGGCCTGTACCTCGAGCAAGCCGGATTCACCGTCGTGGCCAACGTCCGGGGCGGCTTGCTCGCCATCCGGCCGCTACTCTAGCGCGGCGCCCCATCATGGACGCCACGCTTGGAAGAAGACTCCGTCGATGTACGTCTGGAGAAGGGCGTTGCTGCCGTGGACCTGGACCGACATCGACACGGGCTCGCCCGCCTTCATGGCGCGGTCGAGCACGGTGCGCTCACCGTCCGCGTCGCGTACCACGAGCTTCAGCCGATAGCCGTGATCGACCAGTCGCTTCAACCCCATCACCTTGGGATCGAAGGAGAACGGGACCATCCGGGTGCCGCCCGAGCCAGCCGCCGCCCCGGCGTTTGCGCCGTTGGGGGGCGCTGCGCCGGCGCCTCCCCCAGCGGGGTTGCCACCGCTCTGCAGCGGGCCGGTGCTGGGCCGTCCGTTCACCGTGACCAGCACCGGGGTGCCCGGGAGGGTGTAGCCCGACGGCTCCACCTTCGTCACGCCCGGCGGCCGATCGCTCTGCTGGACGTACTGGACGTGCCCGATCTGGAGCTGTGCCGCTTCCAAGGCCAGCTGCGCGCGCCATAACGGCATGCCCACCACCTTCGGAACGTCGACGACGGCGCGACCCGACAGCGCGTAGAAGACCGCGACCGGCGTCCCGGGCGGCACCGTCGCGCCCGCCTTGGGACGGGTCCCCGTCACCGCGCCGACCTTGTCGAAGCTGATCCCGCCCGGTAGCGCTTCGACTTCGGTGAAGCCGAGTGCCTTGAGCCTGGCCACCGCCGCCGCGTGATCCATCCCCTGGAGGTCGGGCATGGTCAACGGCTTGCGGGCGGGCCCCGTGCTCACCGTCAGTCCAAGCTGCTGGTCCGTCTTCAGTTCGACGCCTGGTGCGGGGGTCTGACCGATGACGACGCCGAGCGCGTGGGTGTCATGCTGGTACGTCAGCGACGTGACCTGCAAGCGCAGCTCCGCAACGCGCTTCAGCGCCTGCGCCTCGCTCATGCCGACGAGCCGAGGCGCCTTCGTCTGAGCAGGCGGGTTGTTCACGCCCACATGGATCACGCGATCCTGGCGCACCATCGTTCCGGCATCGGGAGCCTGGTTGGTGACGGCCTGCAATCCCGCACCCGGCACGTTGTCCACGAAGGCCTTCGACTGCAGGCCGGCCTGTCGCAGCACGCTCACGGCATCGGCGTAGCGCATCCCCACCACATCGGGCAGGCGGACCTCGCGCACCGTGAAGTAGTCACGCACCGACACCACCGCGAAGACCGCGACCACCGCCAGAAGGGCGGCGGCCGCAAGCAAGCGAAACCGTCTGCGCCGAAGCGTCTGCTGGCGCACCTCGGCCGCCGTCCTCGAGTTCCCGACCACGGCTGGAGTCTACCACGCCCCATGACGTGGACGTGAGGCCAGAGCGCCGTCCCGGAGGGCATTCTTCACATTCGGTGCCGCCGTGCGCAACCTGCCCACCGGGCCGCCGAGCCTACAATGAGCACCATGCAAGCGACGCACCCTCTGTCCCGTCCGCGACCGTTGCGCACCCTCCCTCCCGAGCTCCTCCACAGCGACGAGGAGGTGGCGGCGCTAGCTGCGCTGGCGGCCGCCGGCCTGCCCGTGGGGTCCGTGGTGGTCGTGCCGGCAGCGGTGGAAGAGCGCTTCTACCGCCTCAACAACCTGCCCGCCTTGCTCAACGACGTCTTTCGCGCCGTCGATCCCGAGGACCCGGACGAGGACGACGTGGAGGAGGCCGCGCCCGCGGCCGAGGCGCTGCTGCGGCAGCACTACATGCTGGACGAGTTCATCGACGACTTCTACCAGGCCACCTCGAACCTGCCAGCGACGCTGTGCGTCCGTCGGCCCCGCGAGGAGGGTCGCGTGGCCGCCCGCGGGCGGCCGGCGCTGCTCGCCCTGAAGCGGACCTACCAGCACGACTGGAGCTTCGAGGCCGTGTGGGCCCGACTC
>Ga0315542_1000413_pt1 | contig 26459 bp, 16 predicted proteins | sample SalMarSW160120MG_FD_202541 | JGI IMG/M metagenome (GOLD analysis project Ga0315542, IMG submission 202541) | Salt marsh sediment microbial communities from the Plum Island Ecosystem LTER, Massachusetts, United States - Salt Marsh Sediment SW1601-20 ... | reverse complement strand
CCAGATGCAGAAGGGCAGGGCAGTGGCCACGTAAGCGATCACCACGCCGGCCAGCGTGTCCACCAGGTAGAGCTTGCGCATCAGGACGTACAGGGGCAGCAGCAGCATGGTCGCCGGGAACATCTGCGTGACCAGGATCCCCTGCAGCGCCGCGCCGTGGCCGCGGAACCGGTAGCGGGACAGGGCATAGCCGGCGAGGCTGGCCAGCGCGACGCCGATCAGCGCCGTGGCGAGCGCGACCACGACCGAGTTGCGCAACCAGAGGAGCAGGGGCCGCTCGGTGAGCATGATCCGGTAGGCCGCCAGCGTCGCGTTCTCGGGGATCACCCGCAGGCTCGTGGAGTACAGCTGATCGCCCGGGCGCAGGCTGACCCCCACGATCTGCACGATGGGGAACAGCGCGAAGGCCACGAAGACCCAGACCAGCAGGTGTGTGCCGATCCGCCCGGTGACCAGCCCTCCAATCCGCCGCGCCCGGGATCGCCGGCTCATGCGTAGACCTCCTGCTCGGCCGCCTTGCGGTAGCCCTGCACGATCAGGAAGAGGACCGCGAAGATGAAGACGCTGAAAGCGGCGGCGTAGCCGTAGCGGTAGTAGAAGAAGGCGGCCTTGTAGACGTAGGTCACCAGGATGTGGTTCTTGTCGGCCGGCAGGCCCTGATCGGTCACGAGCCAGATGACGTTCAGGTTGTTGAAGGTCCAGATCGTCCCCAGCACCAGCGCTGGCAGCAGCACGGGTTTCAGCATGGGCAGCGTGATGCCGAAGAAGCGGCGCCAGGGTCCCGCGCCGTCGATCTTGGCCGCCTCGTAGAGTTCCCCGGGGATGCTCTGCAGGCCCCCGAGCGCGACCACCATGATGAAGGGGAAGCCGAGCCAGATGTTGGTGATCACGGCGGCCGTGAAGGCGGGGCCCTCGCTGCCGAACCAGCTCACCGGACCCACCCCCAGCACCGCGAACAGCGGCCCCAGCACCGGCAACTGCGGCAGCCTCTGCAGCACCAGGTTCACCGCTCCGAACTCGTAGTTGAACATGCCGCGCCAGGTCAGGGCCGAGATGTACTGCGGCATCGCCCAGGGCAGGATGAGCAGGGCGCGGTAGAGCCCCCGCCCGCGCAGCGGACGGTTCAGCAGCAGCGCGGCGGACAGGCCCAGCACGAAATGAAAGAGCAGGTTGAGGACGGTCCAGAGGATGGTCTTGTAGAACACCCGCCACAGCTCGGGCTCGCCGAAGACCATCAGGTAGTTCCAGAGGCCGATCCAGCCCGGATGCCGGAAGTGATACATGTTCCAGTTGGTCAGGGAGATGTAGAGGTTGTAGGCGAAGGGATAGGCGATCACCGCCGCCAGCACCAAGGAGGCCGGCAGCAGGAACCAGAAGGCCAGGCGCAGGGTTCTGGCGGGGCTCATCGCTTCATCTCCTCGATCGCGCGCACCGCGCGCTCCTGCATCGCCCGCGCGGCCTCGCCGGCCGTGATCTCGCCGTTCATGACGCCCTGGTACTCGGGCCGCATGGCGTCCCACACCGCTCGCATCTCGGGAACGATCGGCATCAGCCGTCCCTTCTCGATCTGATCCAGCGAGGCCGCCTGCAGGGGATTGACCGCCACCTCCGGGTTGGCGCGGGCCTCGAGATCGGCCGGCAGGACGCCCATGGCCACGGCCAGATCGATCTGCACCCGGGCGGAGGTCATGAACTCCAGCAGCGCGCGGGTGCAGGCGGCGGTCCGCTCGTCGAGGTAGCGGTTCACCGCGTAGCACTTGGTCGCGGTCATCGGTGTGGGCCACAGGCCCGTGGTGCTGACGCGCGGCAGGGGCGCCAGCCGGATCGTGATTCCCCCCTCGCGATAGCCCTCCCAGGACCAGGGACCGTTGATGATGTACGCGGCCCGGCCGTCCTTGAACAGGGTGTCGGCCAGGGGGTAGTCGCACTCCCGCGGCACCACGCGGGCCCGCTTCAGGCCGGCCAGGAAGTCCAGCGCTCCGACCATGGCCGGCGTGTCGAGCGTCGGCCGGTTCTCCTCGTCCATCACCCAACCGCCGTATCCTCCCAGCCAGGGAACCAGCCAGAAGGGCTCGATCATGTTGAAGACGAGCCCGTAGACATCGGGGCGGCCGTCCCCGTCGCGGTCGGTGGTCAGCCGCACGAGCTGGGCCACCCAGGCGTCGGTGTCTGTCGGGATGGTGTCCACCAGCGCCGTGTTGGCCACCAGGATCAGGTGGTTGCCCACCTGGTCGGGCAGTCCGTAGACGTGCCCGTTCAGGGCCGGCAGGGCCAACGAGTCGAACCGCGCCAGGGCCGGCCGGCCGAGGAACTGGTCCAGCGGCAGGATCAGATCCATGATGGAGAAGGGTCCCAGCTGATCGGACGGTCCGTAGACCAGGTTTGGACCGCCGTAGGCCAGCGCCGCGGTCTGGAACTGGGTGCGCAGGTCCTCGGTCCGATAATGGACCCGTTCGATCGTGAAGCTCGCGAACTCAGGGTGAGCGGCGCGGAAGGCGACCAGGTGCTGATCGAACAGCTCCTGCTCCTTGGGGTCCATCTGTTCCCAGACCGCCACGGTGCGGCTGCGATCCACGTGGCTGCAGGAGCTGGCCAGGAGTCCGGTCAGCAGGACCGCCAGCATGCTCGCGCTGATGAGCGATCTCGACATCGATGGCCTCCGCAGTCCCGGCTGCAGGCTAGCGCGCCGCATCCTTGCTGGCAACTGCGAAGGGGCGAGCGCTCCCAGCGCAGTACAAATGCAGTTGCGCGGACGGGGACGCGTCGCGTATCTTCGACACGCACGACCTGCGTGCCGGAGCGGATCCCTCCTGGTCCGTCATCTTCGCGAGCGGAACCGATGCATTCGACTCCTTCGACGTATCGCCAGATCGTTTCCCGCTGCAGCCGGCAGCCGGGACGCCGTTCCGCCGCCGGCGTGCCTCTCCTGCTGGCCCTCGCCCTGCTCGCCCTGGCCACCCTTCCTCTCGGGCGGGCCCTGGCTCATCCCTTCGACCACGTCGTGGTGGACGGTGTGATCCAGGCCGATGAGACCGACTGGTACCCCGACGACCTCGTCGTGAACGATCAGGCCGACGACAATCTGAGCCGCACGAGCAACGTGCGCCGCCTGTGGCTCACCTGGGACGCGGACAGCCTGTACGTGGGAATCACCTACCAGGACTTCGGCACCGCAGAGGGGCTGAGGATCTACATCGACCTGGGCCGCGGGGTGGGGCCCACCAGCTGCGCCGTGCTGGACACCTTCGCGGCCAACTTCCAGCTTCCCCAGGGCCATCACTGTGACCTGGTGATCGGGCGCCCCCTGGCCGAGGCCTTTTCGACGAGCGACAACGAACCACCCCAGGTCCATCGCGTGACCAACGGAGGCGGCGCCACCGAGGACATCACGATCCTGGCTCACATTGCCCAGGGTTTCGACCAAGGGAAGGCCCCTGCGGCGGCCCGCTTCCCCTTCTGGTACAACGCCGAGATCGGCATCGCCTGGAGCACGCTCTATCCCGGCCTGGCCACGACGGTGCCTCCGCGGTGCGTGCTGAAGCTGGTGGCCGTCATCGCCAGCGGCGGCGCCCAGAGCAACGGCTGGGACAGCGCTCCCAACAATCCCGGCCTCGACGGCGGCACGACCCCCGTGCTGCTCTCCTCGCTGAGCCCCTCGATCCTCGACTTCAACGGGGACGGCGAGCCGGATCCCCTCGACGCCTCCATCTCCGGCACCATCGACCTGCCGGGGAATCCCAGCGGGACAGCGGTCACCGGCACCGCCTACCTGCTGAACTGGTCCGGACGCCCCCTGGACGCGCCTGTCTCGCGGTTCACCAGCCAGGCCGGCCAGCACGATTTCACCATTGGCCGCCTGCCGCCCGGCGACTACCGGGTCGAGGCCTCCGCCCCGGGCTACATGTCCGCGAGCACGACGGTCACCGTTTCCGCCGGCGGCCAGGTCACCGGCCTGGAGTTCAGCCTGACGCCCTTGACCTCGGTGAGCGGGACCGTGTCCTTTCCTCCCGGCTACCCGGGCGTGGATGGAACGCTCCGCTTGCGGGATGCCACCGGGAACGTCGTGGATAGCTTGAATCTGCCGCGTAGCGGCCTTTCCTTCACGCTCTACTTCCTCGAGAGCGGCGAGTACACGCTCGTGGCGGACGTACCCGAGAACTCCAACTACCTGGACACCGCGCTGCCGCTCTCGCTCACGGCCGGCGTCGACGTGAGCGGCGTCGCCCTTCAGGTCACGCGGAAGACCATCGTGGGGGGCACAGTGACCTGGACCACGCCGCCCCCCGCCGGCACGGCCGGCAAGGTGCGCCTGTTCGACGGGCTGGGGAACCTCGTGAAGGAGAACGACTTCACCTCGATCACGCCCGGTTTCACCTTCTTCGTCGGAGCGGGCGGGACCTACCAGCTCCAGGTGGAGATGCCGCACTACGTGCCCACCGACACGCTGGTCGACGTCACCCTCGGCCAGGATCTGACCGATCTGACGATCTTCCAGCCGCGCATGGCGGAGCTGATCGGTTCCGCTTCGTTCGAGGGGCCTGCGGCGGACGGCATCGCCGTCGCCCTGCCGCCCGGTGGAGCGCCGGTGGATACGGCCGCCTTCACGGCGCAGGATCCGAGCTTCCGCTTCTTCCTGCTCGACGGCACGTACACCATCCGCATCGACGCGCTCGGCTACGATCTCCGCGACACGACCGTCAGCGTGGTGCGCGAGACGATCTACCAGCCCGATCCGGTATTCCTGACCGCCGTGCGGGGCACGCGCCTGGTGCTCGTCAACACGCAGGGGCAGGAGGTGCCCAGCGTCGCCACCACGGTTTCCAAGCCGGCCGAGGACAAGTACTTCTTCGCCCCGCTGCGCCTGGCCGCTCGTGACGCGAGCGGCCGCCCGGATCTCTACGACCTCGACGCACGGCTGCGGGATTACACCCTGCGGCTGCGCAAGCTCGACGACGTCTCGCTGCCGCGCGGCAACGCCCGCGTGACCGCCAACGAGGACGTGAACGACCCGCTGACCAGCCTCGACTTCGCCGGCGGGGGCGCCCTCGCCTATGTCAGCGACGACGCCGTCGAGGTCCTGCGCATCTTCGTGGAGAACGTGAATCCCGGCGTGCCGACGGGCCGCTTCATGGTGGGCATCCGCGAGCCGCAGGCGACCACGGTGGTCCTGACGGCCGACCGCGAGAGCTTCGTCGCCAACGGCGTGGACGAGGTCACGGTCACGGCCCAGCTCTACGACTCCACCGAACAGCCCAGCCCCACCGAAGGAGTGCCCGTGAGCTTCTCGGTGGCGCCGTCCTCCTCGGGAGCGGGACTCTTCCAGGTGGCCACGGTCGAGACCAATGCCGACGGACTGGCCCAGGCGGTGCTGACCGCCACCGGCTCCGGCACCATCCTCGTCGATGCGGCCGCCGTGGTGGACAACGTCGTGCTGGAGGTCCGGGCCGGGAGCGTGGAGGGCAGCGACGAGCTGCTCGCGTTGACGGCCCTGCCGGGACCGACCGCCGCCGTCGCGCTGAGCCTGCCGGGGCGACTGGCCGGCCTGGTCGACCCGGTCCCGGTCCTCGCGCAGCTCGTGGACGCCTTCGGCAACCCCACCCCCCTGGCGGGCGTGGCCATCTCGTTCGCGGCCTCGCCGGCGGGACGCGGCAGCTTCGTCCCCGGCACGGGGCTGTCGCAGGACGACGGCGGGCTCAGCGTTCCGTTCCAGCCCTCGGGCCAGGCGGGCGCCGTCACGCTCACGGCCAGCGCCCCGCCCTACGCTGCGGGGAGCGCGGACCTGCAGCTGCGGGATCTGCTGGTGGTCACCGACCCACCCTGGTACGCGGAGCTGCGGACGCGCCAGACCTTCGCCGCCACCGATCTGACCAGCGTTCTCGTGGACAACGACGCCGGCTTCCTGCGGCTCGACATCCCCTTCGCCTCCAACTGGACCGGCTTGCAGCTGAGCGTCATCCTCGAGACGAACTTCGACGCCGCCGGCGGCACGCAGGACGCCTTCCAGATGCCCGTGTCCTTCGGCCAGGCCGATCGGCCAGATTACAGCCTGATCTTCAAGTATTCGTCCAACGACTACGCCGACTTCCGCCGCTGGAACCCCAGCAAGAGCGGCTGGGAGTACTGGAACCGGGAAACTCAGCAGTACTCGACGAATGTCGCGGATGCCAATGATATCCACGCCCTGTGGGTGAACAAGCAGTCCGACCTGGTGACCATGGCGATCCCCTGGGCGCCGTTCGGCGGTCCACCGGACTCGCTGCGGCTGGAGGTCTACCTGACGCAGGATGATAACGGCGTCAAGCGCTCGGCCTTCGACTCGTGCCCCTCCGACTCGACCCTGAACCTGAGCTTCCCGCCGGACAGCACTGACCCCGCCGACTGGGCCACGACGACACAGAATCACACCCTGGTGGCCTGGAGCCGCGTCTACCGCATCAAGCAGCTCTTCCCCACCCCGCCCCAGGTGAGCGAGGCCGCGGCCGATCCCCGGCAGCTCCAGGCCGGGACTCCCTTCACCCTTTCGGCGCGTGTGATCGACGCGGGCGATGGTGTCGGGGACGTGCTGGCCGACCTGAGCGCCATGGCCGGCTCGCCCCTGGCCCGCATGTACGACGACGGGGATCCGGGGCACGGTGACCTCTTCCCTGACGATGATACCTACAGCCTGATGGCCACCGTCCCGCTGGCCAGTCCGGGGGGAAACCTGAACCTGATCGTGAGCGCCTACGACGCCACCAACGCTCTGGCCGCCCGGGACAGCGCCGCCGTCAACGTGGCGGCGAGCATCGAGGTCCTGGTTCACGCCGAGGATCCTGAAGGCGACGACCACGGGCCCAACCAACCGGGAGAGGAGCGCAAGTTCTACGTCTATCCCACGAACAGCGCCTTCGTGCCCGGGGCCTTCGACTTGACCTCGCTCGACGTCTACGAGACGGTGGCCGTGGTGGCGGGATCCCCCATCGATGTCATCGCCTTCGCGGTGGGGATCCGCGACTTTCCCGATCCCAACGCCCCCGGTACCGCGGACTGGAACCCGCCCTACGCCGAGCTGAACGTCGAGAAGATCGACATCATGATCGACAGCGGTCCCGGCGGCGCGACGCGGGGCCTGCCCTATCGTCAGGCCGGCTTTCAGCGCTGGGACGCCTGGGACTACGCCATCGTGATGGACGGCTGGTACAAGGGGGTGATCCCCTCCCTGGGCCAGAACACCGTGGAGTCCTGGCGCCGGAACGTCCTGCGGAGCGACCGCGACATCCTGCTCCTGGGCGATCCGGTCACCGACCGGGTGACGGCCCTCGTCTCCAGGGAGGCGCTGGGCAATCCCACGGCCGAGGACATCCGCGGCTGGGACATCTGCGTGGTGATGGCCAGCCACGACATCGGCGACGACGAGAACGACTTCGGCGGGATCCGCTGGGTGGATCAAGTGAGAAGCGAGTGGCGCTTCGGGGGCGGCAACAACAACGACTGGGACGCCAACGTGACCGACCTGCTGCTGATCCCGGGCGCCGGTCATGCCCCGGGCCGGTCGCAGGAGTTCCTGCTGGACTACGAGTCCCCCGAGGCGATCGATCGCCTGGACAGGGGCGAGACCCCCGTGGCCATCGAGATGAGCGCCTTCGAGGACACCGGGCCTCCCGTGGTGCGCATCCTGCGCAACGCGGGCGAGGTCGTGCGTCGCTCCCCCCTGCGCGGCGCCCCTATCGCCTTTGCGCTGGAGATCTTCGACGACTATCGCGTGGACGAGGTGCAGTTTCGCTACCGTTCCTCCGGCACGGGCGGTTCGGGCTGGGACGTCGAGACCCCCATGGGCTATCTGGGCAACGATCTCTGGGTCGTCGACCTGATGCCCAGTTGGCTCGATGCCAACCTGGTCTATTCCCCCCTGGACAGCACGCGCTACCTGGAGTTCGAGGTGACCGCGCGCGATCCCCTGAACAAGGAAACCACCACGCCGGTCACCACCATGCAGATCGATCCCGCCACGACCTGCAGCGACACCACTAGCAGCATGGCCGCTGGCGAACTGTCGCTGCGGCAGGTGGAAGGCTCGGCCCTGCTGCTGGACGATGCCCTGCGGCGGGCCCTGGTGGCAGGGTACCAGAAGGAGACCGGGTCCGCCGATCCGGTCGACAGCCTCGCCGCCCATCTGGACCTGCTATGGGATCTCTGCGTGCCGCCGGTGGAGGTCCGCGACGCACCGGCCGTGCCGGCCGGACAGCCGCTGGGGGTCTTCCGCGAGTTCTACCTGGACGGCGTGCCCGCGGAGGCGGGTCCCACGCTGAACTTCGAGGGAATGCTGCCAGGGCAGCTGGACCTCACCTTGCACTATCCCCAGGCCTGGATCCCGAGCGGTCAGGATGAGAACAAGATCGGCCTCTACGAGTACCAGGAGCGCTCCCACCGCTGGGTGCTCGTGGGCGGTCACGTCAACCCGGTGGGCAACAGCGTGACCGCCCGCGTGAACCACATGGGCGCCTACGGTCTGTTCCTCTCCCAGGATGTCGACTACGACCCGAACCAGGTGATCTCGGGGATCCTGATCAGCCCCAATCCCTTCTCCCCCAACGGCGACGGCCTCTACGACGAGTGCACGATCTCGTTCTACCTGAACCAGGAAGCCACGGTGACGGCCGAGATCTACAACATCGAGGGCCGGCCACGGCGCACCCTCACCGACACGTTTCCCTTCAGCGGCGAGGACAATGCCGGCCGCGTTCCCCGGCGCGTGCCGGGCCTGATCTGGGACGGGCGCGACCATTCCGGCAAGCTGCTGCCCTACGGCATCTACGTCGTGCGGCTGGTGGTCACCTACAATCAGGCGGGCGGCACGCGCTCCGTCCGCAGCAACCATGCGGTGGTGCTGATCCGATGAGGCGCTGGCTGCTGACAGCCCTGATACTGCTCACGGGCGGCACGGCCCTGGCGCCCGAGCGTGCGGAGGCCGACTTCCGGCACGCCCGCATGGGCGCCCGTCCCAAGGCCCTCGGCTCCGCCTTCGTCTCGCTGGCCGACGACGCGAACGCCGTTTACTGGAATCCCGCCGGCCTGGCCCAGATCGACCGCTCCTCCCTCATGTTGACCCGGGCCTGGCTCTACTCCGTCCCGGAGATCTACAACGATTACCTCTGCACGACGCTGCCCACCTGGCGCGGCCTGCACTTCGGCTTGAGCTGGGTGCGCCTGGGCGTGGACGATACCTACTCCGAGAACACGCTCAACCTGGCCGCGGCGGTGCGGCTTCCCTGGCTCGACGGCCTGGCGGCGGGCGTGGCCGGCAAGCTCTTCCGCCTGGAGGCGCCCGGCTACGAGCGCTACAACGATCCGGCTTACAACGGCGGCGATCACGACTTCTCCTGCGACCTGGGGCTCCACTACGACAGCGGCGGGGCCTGGAAGCTGGGAGCCGTCCTGTACAACCTGACCTCGCCCGAGCTGCAGCTGCTGAGCACGACGAGCAACCCCGACCCGGTGTACACGGAGTTCGCCGTGGGCGGCAGCTACCTATTCCGGGACACGCTCTTGCTGGTCGTGGACCTGCGCGACCGCGAGGGCGAGTGGAACAACACGGTGCTGCACGGCGGGGCCGAGATCTGGTTCTTCAACGCCCTGGCCCTGCGCTCCGGCCTCGACCAGGGCCTGGTGACCATCGGGATCGGTTTGCAGGACGTCCACTGGGAAGCCGACTTCGCGCTCGAGACCAACCGGGACCTGGGCAACGTCTACATGCTGTCTTTCACGGTGAGGAAATGAGTTGAGGGAGCGCGAGGCCAGGCAGGACAGCGTGACGAAGCACAGGCAAGCCCCGTGGCCGGTCCTCACCTTACTGTCCCTCTCGCTGCTGACCGCGTCTCCGCTCCTGGCCGTCACCAAGCTCGAAGGCTACTACGAGGCCGAGATATCCATGGAGAGGAACGACAACCGCTGGCACTTCGGCCAGCCGGGCGCGAACGGCATGCCCAAGCACTACGCCGAGCTGAAGTTCCTGTCCTTCCCGGCCGACAACCTCGAGGCCTTCATCAAGCTGCGAGTCGAGTCCAACCGCGACGACGACCGCACGAGCCACATCGATTTCTACGATCCGCCCTGGCTGGTGGCCGAGGGGCATCTCAGGCTGCGCGGCGGGCGCTACGAGACGTTCATCTTCAGCCGCCAGAACCGCTTCTGGATCAACGACGAGCCTTTGCTGAGCCTTGTCGAGGATTACAAGCTGAAGAACGACGACTGGGGCCCCAAGGCCCAGGGCGTGCGGCTGGACTTCTGGGACGGCGGCAGCCTTGGCATCCCGAACCTTGGCGGCACGCTCATTTACAGCGACGACGGCGGCACCTTCAACTGGGGCGTGGAGGGGGACCAGCCCGACGGCAATGACAGCTTCATCATTCGGCTGCGCCACAAGGGCTTCGGAAGCCGGCTGGAGAGCGGGCTGACGATCCTGCGCAAGGACTGGACCGACACCGCCAGCCCCGAGTACCGAAACCTGGACTACCTGATGCACAACAGCGTCTACGGCGCGGATCTGGCCTTCTCTCCGCGTGAGCTGGCGGCCACGGGCCTGCACCTGGGCCCCCTCAACCTGGAGCAGTCGCGCTGGACGGCCGAGTGTGCATTCAGCGCGACCCCGTTCCGCGAGCACGTCTTCGCAGAACCTCGCGAGAACAACTACGCGCTCGCCCTCGAGGTGCGGGACATCAACGTCAGCGATCTGATGCTCCACACCTGGTACTTCGATTTCGGGGAGAACTTCCGAGACTACATGTCGGGCCGCTTCGACGAAGACCGGCGAGAGTTCAACCGCCAGCAGAAGCATGCCGAGCTGATCTGGCTCGTCCCGCGCAAGGCCGTCACCGCCAAGCTGGTCTACGACCACTACCGCAAGCGCGTCCGTGACGAGGTCGGCGGCGGCCTGCGACCTGCCACGGAGTGGTACGGCGAGCTGTACATGGAATTCGTCAACGGATTCAAGGCCAAGGTGGCCCACAAGACCTGGCGGGGCTACGACGCCTCGGCCGAGGTGAACGACTTCTTCACCTACCCGGAGTGGTTCGCCGAGGTCTCGGTGGAGAACTTCCTGGCCAAGATCCGCATCCAGGGGCGCATCAAGGACGCCGGCACGTTCCGCCAGGTGACCGCCATAGGTTTCGACATGAACGTGAACATCACGGAGAAGCTGAAGGGCTACCTGCGCATGATGAACGTGAATGAGAAGACCGAGGCGCGCAACACCATGTTCGCCCAGCTCAAGTACGATCTCGGCTGGGGTGCGGAGTTCTACTTCGAGTACGGCGACCCGGGCCAGTCCGACAACATCGTCTACACGGACTGGTTCGTGGACGAGGCCAACAACGACAACCTGCGCGATCGGCTCAAGCTGCTGATCAAGACCTGGTTCTGAGACCTGCGGCGCCGCCCAGGCGACGGGAGCACGACATGAGACGAGGAACCCGCTGCGAGATAGGGACCGCCCTGCTGGTCCCGGCCCTGGCCCTGGTGCTGGTCCTGGCGATCGGTGCAGCACCCGCGCGGGCCGCGGTACGGTCCGTCTCCGGAGGCATCGAGTTCACCTACTACGCTCCCGGTGCCGGCCAGGTGTTCCTGTCCGGCAGCTTCAACGGCTGGAACGCCAGCGAGCTGCCCCTGACTAACGACGGCAAGGGGACCTGGTCCATCGTGAAGAAGCTGGCGCCTGGCAAGTACGAGTACAAGTTCGTGGTGGACGGCGCCTGGTTCGCCGATCCGGAGAATCCCGACACCGTCCCCGATCCCTACGGCGGCGCCAATTCCCTGGTGACGGTGGGCGCCGCTGGCAAGCTGGTCGAGGCGACGGCCGCCGCCGCCCCGCGCCCCCTCGCCAACACCCCCCTCAACGCCCGCGTGTCCGTGTCGGGGCGTTACCTGACCCGGATGAACTTCGAGAAGAACCGGCCCTTCCTGGTGGACACGATTCCCGGGGATCCCGCCACGCGCGTGCAGGGCGAGGATTCACGCTACCGCCTGCAAAGGCCGATCCAGAAGGTGGATCTCAACTTCTACGTCAACGTGAGCGATCTGGTCGACTCCTACACGCGGCTGCGCCTGGACAACACCGAGAACATCATCCAGAACAACATCGCCGCCTTCCTGGACGAGGCCTCCATCAACGTCCATCCCGACCAGTTCGACATCACCGGCTACTGGAACATGGAGATCTTCGACCTGGGGGATCCCCTGCACCTGGGCGACGACCTGGACCTGCCCGGCACCATCCTCGACGATCATCTGAAGTCCGGCAAGGGCACCACCGGTGCCCTGATCACGGCGCATCCCTGGGGTTTCGACTTCCAGGGCTACTTCGCCGACGTCTACAACGCCGATTACTACAACGACCCCGATCTCTTCGACAACACGGGGGAGGACCTGTTCGGCCTGCGGCTCTCCAAGCAGATCGGCCCGGTGGAGCTGGGCCTGCCGGCCTTCCTGCGGCGGGATCTGATCTGGATGGACTTCGGGGCCATCGTGGGGGGCGCGGAGACGGGCCTGCCCCATTTGGACGAGCACCGCGCCCGCACGGGCGATCCGAGCACCTGGTACGAGACCGAGCTGCACGACTATCATTACGGCGTGGACCTGACTCACCGCTTCAACGACGGGCACGGCTTCATCGCCCTGGAATGGCTCTACGGGGATCTCCGCCACGCCCTGGTGACCGGCAACGACGCCGGCCCCAACAACGAGAATGGCTCGCTGGACGTTCCCCTGCTGACCCGCAGCCTGCACGTCTACCACGGCACGCTCGACATGGACCTCGGGGAGGCCGCGCACCTGAACGTCCGGCACACGACCACCACCATGGGTGGCGCCCAGCCAGACGAGAACGAGATCCTGCTGGTCTTCCTGCCGGAGAGCCAGGCCAACAAGAACATCTTCTTCGCCGTCAGCGGCTCGCCGCCCCTCAGCGATACCCAGTACAGCGAGGCCACCCTCACCTGGGAGGGGGGCGATCGCAGCCACCTGCTATGGCTGCAGCGCCTCGAGCAGGACCTGGACTATGGACCCGCCGGCGGGGTCAGCCCTTACGATTCCACTTCCACGCACTTGAAGACGGTGTCCTGGATCCTCAGCCACCGCACCGCGCTCGGTCGCGTGGAAAGAAGCGTCGGCCGCTGGGAGATGGAGAACGCCTTCACCTGGGCCGACAGCGATCAGCGGGGCCCCACCGCGCACATCTTCGAGACCATCCTGCGGTGCGAACGCGGATTGACATCGCGCTTCTCGCTGCTGGCCGACGTGCGCTGGATTCGTTACGATCTGCAGCAGGAGGACGTTCCCGACTTCACGGACGAGTACTGGGCCCCCTATGGGGGCCTGCGTTACCGCCCGAATCCCAAGGTGGACGTGGTCGCCGCCTACGGTGTGGACCCCTTCAACTTCGACATCGACTACGGAGGGCGCCAGATCGGCCGCTGGTGGTACCGCCAGCAGTACCTGAACGCCCATCCCGACGCGACGATCCTCGAGGCGGAACAGGACCTCGAGGACGCGCGCGTGTTCAGCCTGCGGGCGCAGTTCATCTTCTAGGGATGCATCCGGAGATGCCGCCCTGCACGAGGTGAGAGCATGACGTTCAAATTCCGAAAGCGCGGCCGGCGCGGAACCAGGGCGGGGATCCCCATCCTGCTGCTGGGCCTGGCCGCCTGCGTTGTCGCCGTCCTGCCCGGCTGTGGCTACACGCGGGTCCTGCGCAATCGGCTTCCCCAGCCCCATCGCGTGGAGGACGACATGGTGCTGTTCGTGTACGAGGCACCGCAGGCGCGCCACGTGAACCTGTGCGGGAACTGGGAGGACAACAACTGGTGCGGCACCCAGGGCACGGGACGCTTCGACCACACCATCGGTGTGATGCAGGACGAGAACGGCGACGGGGTCTGGGAGATCATGGTCCCCCTCCAGCCGGGCCGCTACCAGTACAAGTTCGCTCTCGACTACGGGGTGCGCTGGGAGCCCGATCCCAACAATCCGTTGACCGTCGACGACACCTACGGGGGCCACAACTCGGTCCTCATCCTGCGCTGAGCCGCCGGGCTCCGGCCCCGCAAACGGAATCCCGGCCCTGCCGGACGGCGGGCCGGGATTCCTGTCTTTCTCCCCGGGACTTCCCGGGGGCGACGAGACGATCTACCGGTACTGGGTCTTCAGCGAGCCCCAGGTCGCGCTCTCGGTGCCGACCGGCAGGCACGTGCCGGGACCGTCATCCCAGGTGTGGGTGACGGTCGTCTCGACGGCGAGGCTGTTGTCGACCGTCAGCATGCGGTTGCCGACGCTCTCCCAGGTGTCGCAGGCGTCCTTCTTGAACTTGTACTCGACGTTCAGCGGGATGGCCGTGCCCTGCGGGAAAATCACACAGTACTGGTAGAGGTCCGAGCCGATCAGGTGCATGACCTGGCCCGTGGTCCAGTCGCCGAGCGCGGGAATCGAGCCGATGACGCAGACGTCGGGCGTGTAGGTGACGCCCTCCATGCAGACCTGGAAGCAGACCACGCGATCAGCGTCCAGGTAATCGCCCAGGCCGCAGCCGATGGGCAGGTTGTTCCAGCTGTCCGGCGGCAGCTCGACGAGCGTGGTACCGTCCGTCGGCAGGGTGACGTTGCGGTTGCCGATGCTCTCCCAGCTGGCGCAGTCGTCCTTCTTGTACTTGTACTCGAAGCTGGGATTGCCACCGGCCAGGAAGGTCACGGTGACCTGCCACAGCTCCCCTCCCAGGTTGGCCAGGTTGACGCCGGTGCCCCAGCTGCCGATCTCGGCGGCGCTGCCGATGACGCAGGGGACGCCCGTGGTGACCTCGCCGCTCATGCAGAGCGTGAAGACCACGTCCACGTCGTTGGGCAGAACGTTGACGATGATGTAGCGGAACGGCGGCGGGTTCCCCGCCTGATCACCGAGGACCTCGAACGTGCTCAGGTCGGTCTCGTCGGTGAAGACCACCGTCACGTCCACGTAGCTCGCGCCGACCAGTGAAGCCTGGGGGATCTGCGCCGTGTACTCGTCGTTGTTGCCGACGTCGGCGTTGTACGTCATGGGTGCCGCAGCATTGGGCGCAATGTCCGTGGTGAAGTACAGCATGGCCGAGATGTCGGGGCCCTGGCCCGCGGCATCAGTGACGCCGGCCTTGTAGACCTGCGCGTAGACGCTCACCGGATCAGTGGGAACGATGTTGGCGCCGCTGTTCGGCCATACGTTGCCGGCCCAGTCGATCGTGGCGAAGGCGCTGCCGGCCAGACCGAGGACGGCCGCCAGGCCGAGCGCCAGCGTGAGCACTCGTCTCATGTTCTCCTCCTACCCTTGGGGTGAAGCGAAGGCCCAGGCGGAGACACCTCCCCTGGACAAAGCCGTCGCATGGGCGGCCGGAATCCGCGCCGCAATATTATACCAAAGTCAGATGATAATGCATAGTCTTTTTTGATGTCTCTAAACGAGATACGCTGGCCGGACTTCGGGATGGATGCAGACGATGGCCCGACCGGGGAAGGTGCTACGGACTGACGGAGGCGGGCGGCTCTCAGCCCCTGAGAGGCGGCGGCGCGGCCGTTCCGGTCCGGACGCGGCGGGCCCACTCGGCGCTGATCTCCTCGTGCGTCATCACGATGCGGCCGTCCTCGGACAGGATCTCCTCGGGATGTCCGACATCGCGCATGATCGCGACACAGGCCGCGTTGACGGCCTGGCGGATGTCGTCGAAGACCAGCTGTCCGGGGGAATCGACCTTGGCCATGCGGAGGATGTACTTCATGGTTCCTCCTCTCATGTTCCCCGTCATGGTAGCACAGGCGGGCCGGGGCGTCGAGGGCGGGACCGGGTCGCTGTGGCGGCGTCTCCGGGGCCGGCAGGATTCCATCCCCGGTCGCCATCATCATGTGGTATAATGCCACCGCACCGCAGCATCGTTTTTGCTTTTTCAATGTGCCTATTGACTCCTCAAAAGACCCGTCCAACTCATGACAAAAGGGGGAGACCATGAGATTCACGCCCAGAATCCTGATGACCGCCCTCGTGCTAGCGGCCCTGGGCTGGGCCGGGATCGCCCAGGCCCAGGTAGCCACCGTGCTCATCAAGGAAGGAGATCCCCTGCCCGGCGGACCCGCCGATCAGATCATCACGGCCATCAACAACTCGGCCGTCGACCACTCCAACGGCTTCGCCTTCACCGTCAACACCTCCGACGGGACGACGACCCTCAGCAACGCCTGGGGTAATCCGGCCGGCGGACCCGGCTACCTCCTGCGCACCGAGGCGACCATCGGCATCTACGAGCAGACCTCCTGGGAGAGCTTCTTCGGCATCGGGGGAGCCGGCCAGGTCGCCTACAGCCCGATCTGCACCAACACCGAAAGCGGCAGCACGGGTCTCGATGCAGTCTTCCTGGACGACACCATGGTGATGATCGAGGAGCTGCCCTACCCGCACGCGGCCGGCTTCTGGTGGAGCTTCGGCAGCCGGCCCGGGGCCACCGAGGACGGGACCCCCTACTGGGTCGGCGGCATCACCGACACGCAGGGCGGCTCCACGGACAATCGCGGTCTCTTCTACGGTTTCGGCGCCACGCCGCTGCTGCTGGGCGGCCAGTTCGTCAGCGGCCTGCCCGATCCGCTGGCGACCAGCTCCACGGTCAGCTTCGACTACCGCTTCTCGGCCTTCGGCACCCACTACATCGCCGAGGTCCAGACCGCGACCGGCTCCACGCTGAACGACAACCACATGGTCATCGACGGGGCCGTCATCATGGCGGGTGGGATGCCGGTCAGCGAGAACGGGACCGTTCCCCCGGAGATCGGCGGCCTGGCGGGCGAGCTGTGGGACAACTTCGACTTCTGCGGCATCACCGAGGACGGCCGCTACATGTTCACCGGTGACACCACGGCCCCCTCGGGGGACGAGATCATCGTGGTGAACGGCAACATCGCCTACCGCGAGGGCCAGACCGTCGACGGCGAGACGCTCTCGGGCGACATCGAGGGCGGCTACATGAACGAGAACGGCGACATCGCCTTCATCTGGGACATCCAGGGCGGAACGCTCGAGGCCCTCTATGCCAACGACAAGCTGCTGCTGAGGGAGGGCGACCCGGTGGATCTGGACGGCGACATGATCCCCGACGTCAACGCCGTCATCTCCGACTTCACCGGCATCAGCACGCTGACCCTCGGCGACCGGGGCGGGGACACCTACACCCGTCTCTACTTCACGGCCGATGTGGACATCGGCCCGCTGCAGGCCGGCGGCCTGCCGGATCCCGCGGACGAACCCCGCGATCTGGAGTCCACCGGCCTCGATGATATCCACGTCGAGGTGAATCCGGCCGGCGATACGCGTGAACTCGTCGAGTGCGGCATCGTGCTGATCGTGCCCACGGCGGTTCCGGTCTACCTGGCCGAGTTCGAGGTTTTGCCGGAAGCCACGGCCGTGGCCCTGGCCTGGACGGTGGCCTGCGAGGTCGACGCCGACGCCTTCCGGCTGGTGGCGCGCCAGGATGGGCGGGAGTGGGAGGTCCCCTACCAGCGGACCGGTCCCGGCGTCTTCGCGGCGCACGACGAGCAAGCGGGGCCGGGCGCGGTGAGCTACACGCTCTATCTCCACAGCGGCGACGGCTGGACCACCCTGGAGCAGCGTACGGTCACGGTCGCGACGCCGATCCTGGCCACCCGGCTGCGGGGTGTCCATCCCAATCCCTTCAACCCAAGCACCCTCATCGCCTTCAGCGTGGACCGCCCGCAGCGGATCTGCATCACGATATACGACCTGAGCGGTCGCCTCGTGTCCACGCTGGCGGATCAGGTGTACGAGAGCGGAACGCACCAGGTCGAATGGAACGGCCTGGACCGGAGCGGACGCGGCGTCGCTTCAGGCACCTACCTGGTGACCCTGGAGGCCGCCGGCGCCCATGACATGCAGAAGATCATGCTGGTGAGGTAGAAACCACCGGCAAGTCCCGGTGCCCGCGCAAGGAGCCCCGGCGGTCCAGCCCGCCGGGGCTCGCCATTCCCGCGCCCTGTTCCGATCCTCCACCGCCGTGGACCCCCTCGCGAGTGTCGGGTCTCCGGGTCTTTTGTATCTTGTGCGGAATCAAGGAGCCTATTCATGTCTCGACAAGGAGAATGGACATGCAGATCGGGATGATCGGCCTCGGCCGCACGGGCGGCAACCTGGCCGAGAGGCTGCTCGTCGGCGGGCACGGGATGATGGAAGCCTACGCCGGGGGTTTCTCCATCCTGGAGCACAAGCCGGATTTCGCACTCGACCTGCACCAGATTGCCGCGATCTGGCGATACGGCAGCGTGAGGCGATCCCGGCTGCTCGACCTGATCGCGCGCGTTCTCGCGGACCGTCCCGCCCTGGACACCATCGCACCCCGGGTGAGCGACTCGGGCGAGGGCCGCTGGACGATCCAGAAAGCCATGGAGCTGGTCGTGCCGGCGCCCGTGATCTCCCTGTCGCTCAGCGAGCGCCTGCGCTCCCGGGAGCAGGAGTCCTTCGCCGACCGGTTGCTGGCCGCCATGCGCAACCAATTCGGAGGACACGCGATCAAGCGGGAGGCGCGGTCATGAACCGGCCGCAGCCGGAACCCCTCGTGTTCGTGATCATGGGCGGGACGGGTGACCTCACCTCCCGCAAGCTGCTGCCCGCGATCCACGCCCTGGCCCATCGGGGACTGCTGGACGAGAGGACCTGCGTGCTGGGAGTTGCGCGCAGCGGGGATCTCGACGACGAGAGCTACCGGTCCTGGGCCCGCAAGGCGCTGCGCGACGCGGGCCTGGAGCCGGAGGGCAGCTGGTGTGACCGCTGCCTGCACTTCAACTCCATCGGCGAGGGCAAGGACGAGGACTACGCGGCGCTGGCGCACCGCATCGCCGAGCTGGAGGAGCAGCAGGGGCTGCCCGGCAACCGCGCCTTTTATCTCTCCCTGCCGGCGCAGGCCTTCGCCCCCACCATCCAGGGCCTGGGCGGCGCCCAGCTGGCGAGCAGCAAGGGCTGGACACGGATCGTGATCGAGAAGCCGTTCGGACGCGACCTTGCGAGCGCACGCGACCTCAACGCCACCGTGCACGAGCACTTCGCCGAGGAGCAGGTCTATCGCATCGACCATTACCTCGGCAAGGAAACCGTGCAGAACCTGATGGTCTTCCGCTTCGGCAACGCCATCTTCGAGGATCTCTGGAACCGGGATCGCATCGAGAGCGTGCAGATCACGGTGGCCGAGTCGCTCGGCGTCGAGAAGCGGGGCGCCTTCTACGAGACGGCGGGGGCCCTGCGGGACGTCTTTCAGAACCATCTCCTGCAGGTGCTGGCTCTGGTGGCCCTGGAAGTGCCGATGACGTATCGGGCCGACGCGGTACGCCACGAGAAGCTGAAGGTCCTGAACTCCATACGGATCCCCGAGCCGGAGGACGTCGTCTGGGGTCAGTACGTCCACGGCCGCAGCGGCGGCCAGGCGCTGGCCGGGTACCGCGAGGAAAAGGGGATCGCCAGGGACTCGCAGGTCGAGACCTACGTGGCCATGCGGCTGGCGGTGGACAACTGGCGCTGGCAGGGCGTGCCCTTCTTCGTGCGGACGGGCAAGCGCCTGGACCGCAAGCTGACGCGGATCGCCGTCTCGTTCCGCCAGCCGCCGGTTTGCCTGTTCGAGTCGATGGGATCGTGCTTGCTGCACCACAACGATCTGCTGATCACCCTGCAGCCGGACGAGGGATTCTCGCTGCTCATGGACGTCAAGGCGCCGGGCATTCCGCTCTCGCTGGCCCGGATCCCGCTGCACTTCAGCTATGCCGAGGCCTTCGGCCAGCTGCCGGAGGCCTACGAGACGCTGCTGCTGGACGTCCTGGAGGGAGACCAGACCCTCTTCGTGCACGCCGACGAGGTCGAGGCCTCGTGGCAGATATGCGACCCCCTCCTGCAGCAGCCGCACGAGCTGCAGGAGTACGCGGCCGGCACGAGCGGCCCCGCCGCCGCCGACCGGTTGCTCGCCCGGGACGGTCACACGTGGGTGAACGAATGAGCGCCGAGATCCTGGTCCTGCCGGACGGCGAGGCCCTGGCCGTCGAGGCGGTCGGGCGGGTGCGGGAGGCCGGCCGGCGGGCGGTGGCGGAGCGCGGCCGATTTACCCTCGTGCTCTCGGGCGGATCGACACCGCGCCGGCTCTACCAGCTGCTGAGCGAGGAGGATGCCCCACAACGTCTGGACTGGTCGGCCGTGGAGATCTTCTTCGGCGACGAGCGCTGCGTGCCGCCGAACGACGCGGCCAGCAACTACCGCATGGTCCGCGAGAGCCTGCTCGACGGGCTGCCCGCTCCCCCCGCCGGTTTGCACCGGATCCACGGCGAGCTGGCTCCCCCGGCGGCGGCCGATCTCTACGAGCGGGAACTCCGCGACAGCCTGGGACCGGGCGTTCCGCAGTTCGACCTCGTGCTCCTGGGCCTGGGCGAGGACGGACACACCGCCTCCCTCTTCCCCGGTTCGCCCGCCCTGGACGAGAGGGAGCGCCTCGTCGTACCGTCCGTGGCGCCGGTGGCGCCGAGCGCACGGGTCACCCTCACGCTGCCGGTGCTCCAGGCCGCGCGGGAGGTCGTCTTCCTGGTGAGCGGCCCGCAGAAGGCCGCACCGCTGGCGCGGGTCCTCGACGCCCGGACCGGCGAGGGCGCGGAGCCGCCCCCCGCCGCCCGTGTCCAGCCGCGGACCGGGCGTCTGGTCTGGCTGGTGGATCGGGCCGCGGCCCGGCTCTGGCGAAAGGACTCGTCATGATCCTCGCCGGCGACATCGGCGGCACCAAGACGAACGTCGGCCTGTTCCGCGTTTCCGGGGAGCTGGTCCGCCAGGCGACCTACCAGAGCGCGGACCACATCGGGCTGCTCCCCATCATCCGGGATTTCCTGGGCGAGCAGACGGTCGCGGCGGCCTGCTTCGGCATCGCCGGCCCCGTCGTCGACAACCGGACGCGCACGCCCAACCTCGCCTGGGAGGTGGACGGGGAGATCCTGGCGCAGCAGGCGGGCCTGCCGCTGGTGAAGCTGATCAACGACCTGAGCGCCACGGCCGAGGGCATTCCCGTCCTGGAGCCCGCGGAGATCGCGGAGCTGAACGCGGGCACCGCCGACGAGACGGGCAACGCGGCGCTGATCGCCGCCGGCACGGGGCTGGGAATGTCGATCATCGACCGCGCGGAAGGCGGCTGGCAGCCTCTGTCCTCGGAGGGGGGACATCAGTCCTTCGCTCCTCATGACGAGCGGGAGCTGGGCCTGCTCGCTTACCTCCTGCGCGAGCTGCCGCACGTCAGCGTCGAGCGGGTGGTCTCCGGTCCCGGACTCCTGCACATCTACCGCTACCTGCGGGAGGCGGGGGTGCCGGCGGACGAGGAGACGGCCCGGCGCATCGAGAAGGGCGACGCACCGGCCGAGATCACCAGGGCGGCCGAAAACGGAACCTGCCCGGCCTGCGACGAGGCGCTCCGCATGTTCCTGTCCGCGTACGGAGCCGCGGCGGGAGACCTGGCCCTGGCAGCCCTGGCCACCGGCGGGCTCTTCGTCGGTGGCGGCATCGCGCCGAAACTCTGGCCCCGCATCGCCGACGGGACCTTCCTCGCGGCCTTCCTGGCCAAGGGACGCCTGCGCTCCCTGCTCGAGAACGTCCCGGTGCGCCTGATCCGCAATCCGGACACGGCCCTGCGCGGGGCGGCCCGCTGCGCCGCCCGCCTGCTGAAGGACCGCTCTTGAACTCCACCGACGGCACCGGTGCGGAAGACCGCCGCCTGCTCGAAAACCGGGAACGCCGGCGGAACTGGCAACGGTGGGGCCCCTACCTGGCCGAGCGGCAGTGGGGCACCGTTCGCGAGGACTACTCCCTCGACGAGAACGCGTGGAACTACTTTCCCCACGAGCAGGCGCGCAGCCGGGCCTACCGCTGGGGCGAGGACGGGCTGCTGGGACTCTGCGACCGCAAGTGCCGCCTGGCCTTCGCGCTCGCGCTCTGGAACGGGCAGGATCCCCTGCTCAAGGAGCGCCTGTTCGGCCTGTCGGGTCCGCAGGGCAACCACGGCGAGGACGTCAAGGAATGCTACTGGTACCTCGACGCCATGCCGACCCACAGCTACCTCAGGTCGGTCTATCGCTATCCCCAGGCGGCCTTCCCTTATCAGCAGCTCGTGGCGGAGAACGCCCGCCGCGGTCGCGAGGTGCCGGAGTTCGAGCTCGAGGACACAGGCGTCTTCGCCGGGAATCGCTTCTTCGACGTGCAGGCGGAGTACGCCAAGGGATCGCCCGAGGACATCGCCATCCTCATCACCGTCTTCAATCGCGCTCCGGGCGAGGCGACGCTGCACGTGCTCCCGACGCTATGGTTCCGGAACGTGTGGTCCTGGGGGCGGAGCGGCGAGGGTTACGGCATGCGGCCGCGGCTGCACTTAGAAGCCGACGGATCCGTGCACGCGGAGCACCCCCAGCTGGGGGCGTACCGCCTGGTGGCCGCCCCGGGACCGGACGGAAACGCTCCCACGGCCCTCTTCACGGAAAACGAGACCGATACGCAGCGTCTCTTCGGCGCCCCCAACGCCAGCCCCTACGTGAAGGACGCCTTTCACGCCTTCCTGATCGAGGGACGGCGGGACGCCGTCTCGCCGGCCGGGACTGGTAGCAAGGCGGCTTTGCTGTACCGGCTCACCCTGCCGCCGCAGGGCGAGGCCACGTTGCGGCTGCGGCTGTTCGCCCACGGCGAGGCCCCCGGGGACGATCCGCTGGGCAAGGGCCATGATCAGGTCTTCGCCGACCGCCGGCGCGAGGCCGACGAGTTCTACGGCGCGCACCTGCCGCCGGGCCTGGATCCCGAGGAAACACGCATCATGCGGCAGGCCTACGCCGGCTTGCTCCACTCCCGGCAGTTCTATCACTACATCGTCGAGGACTGGCTCGAGGGGGATCCCGCGGAGCCGCAACCGCCCCCTGAACGCCGGCAGGGCCGCAATCACGAATGGACCCATCTCTACAACCGCGACGTGGTCTCCATGCCGGACAAGTGGGAGTATCCGTGGTACGCGGCCTGGGATCTGGCCTTCCACATGATCCCCTTCACCCGGCTGGATCCCGACTTCGCCAAGGCGCAGCTCGTCCTCTTCCTGCGCGAGTGGTACATGCATCCCAGCGGCGCCTTGCCGGCCTACGAGTTCGGTTTCGGCGATGCCAACCCGCCCGTGCACGCCTGGGCGGCCTGGCGCGTCTACAAGATGACCGCCGCCAGGGGCCGGCGCGACCTGCCTTTCCTGGCCCGCGTCTTCCAGAAGCTGCTCCTGAACTTCACCTGGTGGGTCAACCGCAAGGACGTGGCGGGGCAGAACCTCTTCTCCGGGGGATTCCTGGGGCTGGACAACATCGGCGTCTTCGATCGCTCGAAGCCGCTGCCGACGGGTGGACAGCTGGAACAGGCCGACGGCACGGCCTGGATGGCCTTCTTCTGCGGGACCATGCTCTCCATCGGCCTCGAGCTGGCTCGCGAGGACCCCGTCTACGAGGACCTGGCCTCCAAGTTCTTCGAGCACTTCGTGGCCATCGTCGACGCCATGAACAGCGTGGGTGGCACGGGGCTGTGGGACGAGGAGGACGGCTTCTACTACGATCGCCTGTTCGTGAACGGGCAGACGATTCCCCTGCGGATCCGCTCGCTGGTCGGGCTGGTGCCGCTGATCGCCGTCGAGGTGCTCGAGCGGGACGTCGTCAGCGGTCTGCCCGGCTTCGCCAAGCGTCTGGACTGGTTCCTGGCCAACCGCCAGGACCTGGCGCGGCACATCTCTTACTTCGAGGCCTGCATCGGCGGCCAGAGCACCGGCCGCCTGCTGGCCATCCCCTCCCCGGAGCGCCTGCGCCGCGTGCTGCGCTACCTGCTGGACGAGAACGAGTTTCTGTCTCCCTACGGCATCCGCTCCCTGTCCAGGTACCATGCCGAGCACCCGTTCGTCTTCCGGGTCGGAGCGCAGGAGTACCGCGTCGCCTACACGCCGGGGGAGGCGGACAGCCCCCTCTTCGGCGGCAACTCCAACTGGCGCGGTCCGGTCTGGCTGCCGATGAACTTCCTGCTGGTCGAGGCCCTCGAGCGCTACCACCACTTCTACGGCGACACGCTCCAGGTGGAGTGCCCGACCGGATCGGGACGGATGCTGGACCTGGGCGCGGTGGCCCAGGAGATCCTGCGCCGCGTGGCGGGGATCTTCCTGCCCGACGCCGACGGTCACCGCCCGCATCAGGGGACGGGCTGCTGGTCGGATGCCGACCCGGCAGCCCGGGAATGGTTGCTGTTCCACGAGTATTTTCATGCGGAGACCGGCCGGGGTCTGGGCGCCAGCCATCAGACCGGCTGGACCGCCTTGGTGGCCACCTGCCTGGAGAAGCTGGCGCGGCGTCGCGCGGCCCCCGGCGCCTGAGCCGCAGCGCGTTCCGCGGCGCTGCCGGCCGCTTGAATTGCGAGGTCCGCCTTTGAGCTTCATGAAGCGCCGACGCCGGAACCGGCTGCGGGAGAGGCCCTTCCCTCCGGAATGGCTGCGGATCATCGCGCGGAACTTCCCGCTCTACGCGCGCCTGCCGGCCGCGGACCAGCGGGAGCTTCTCGGGGACATCCAGGTCTTCCTGGCCGAGAAGCACTTCGAGGGCTGCGGCGGCCTGGAGATCACCGACGAGATCAGGGTCACCATCGCCGCGCAGGCCTGCCTCCTGTTGCTGCACCGGGAGACGGACGACTACCCCCGGCTCGATTCCATCCTGGTCTACCCCAGCGCCTACGTGGCGAAGTCCATCGAGCTGTACCCTGGCGGCGTCGTGGGCGAGGGACTGTCGGCCCGGCTGGGCGAGGCCTGGGCGACCGGAGCGGTGGTGCTGTCCTGGGACGACGTGCGGCAGGGCGCGGCGGACATCCATGACGGTCACAACGTCGTGCTCCACGAGTTCGCGCACCAGCTGGACCAGGAGTCCGGCGCCGCCGAGGGTTTGCCCGTGCTCGAGCGCCGGAGCATGTACGTCGCCTGGGCCCGCGTGCTCGGCGCCGCTTACGAGCAGCTACGCAGCGACGTCGCCCGGGGACGTCCGACCGTCCTGGACAGCTACGGCGCGAAGAATCCCGCGGAGTTCTTCGCCGTCGCCACGGAATGCTTCTTCGAGAAGCCGGTGGAGCTGGCGCGCCACCATCCGGCCCTCTACGAGGAGCTCAGGGAGTTCTACCGGCAGGACCCCGTGACCTACTTCGCCGGGCGGCACGGGTCCGGCGGCGGGGAATCGCCGCGGGATTAGGGACCGACGGCCGCGCGGGCAGAGCGGCCCGCCGCCGGGAAGGCGAGCATTTGAAGATCCTCAAGGACAAGCTGGAACCCGCCGCCCCGCGGAAGGACGAGGAACGCGAGCGGAGCCGGCTGCTGGCCCTGGGCCTGACGGCCCTCGGCGTGGTCTACGGCGACATCGGCACGAGTCCCCTCTACGCGGTGCGAGCCTGCTTCCGGGGCGACCGGGCCGTGCCGGTGGCGCCCGAGAACGTCTACGGGGTGCTCTCGCTCATCTTCTGGTCGCTCGTCGTGGTCATCTCCGTCAAGTACCTGCTCTACGTCATGCGGGCGGACAACCGGGGCGAGGGGGGTATCCTGGCCCTGATGGCCCTGATCCACCCCGCGGAGAAGGGTCCGGCCCGGCGCCGCCGCTTGCTGGTGGCGATGGGGGTGTTCGGCGCCGCCCTGCTCTACGGCGACGGCACGATCACGCCGGCCATCTCCGTGCTGAGCGCCGTGGAGGGCGTCGAGGTGGCCACGCCCGCCCTGCGGCCCCTCGTCATCCCGCTCACCATCTGCATCCTGGTGGGATTGTTCGTGATGCAACGACGCGGCACCGCGGGCGTGGGCGCCGTCTTCGGCCCCCTCATGATGGTCTGGTTCGTCTGCATCGCGGTGCTCGGCGCCGGCGGCATCATCCGCCACCCGTCCGTCCTGGGAGCGCTGTATCCGGGGCACGCAGTGACCTTCTTCGCTCACAACGGCTGGCGCGGCTTCATCGTCCTGGGCACCGTGTTCCTGGCGGTGACGGGGGGCGAGGCGCTCTACGCGGACATGGGACATCTCGGCAAGCGTCCCATCCGGCTGACCTGGTTCTACGTGGTGCTCCCGGCCCTCGTCCTGAACTACTTCGGCCAGGGCGCGCTGCTGCTGAAGAGCGCCGGCACCTCCGTCAATCCCTTCTACCACCTGGCACCGTCCTGGGCCCTGTACCCCCTGGTGGTCCTTTCCACCGTGGCGACCGTGATCGCCTCGCAGGCGGTGATCTCGGGCGCCTTCTCCCTGACCCGCCAGGCCATGCAGCTGGGCTACTGCCCCCGCATGCGCATCGACCACACGAGCAGCGAGGAGATCGGCCAGATCTACGTCCCCGGCATCAACTGGACCCTCATGGTGGTCACCATCGCCCTGGTGATCG
>Ga0315542_1000412_pt1 | contig 26479 bp, 19 predicted proteins | sample SalMarSW160120MG_FD_202541 | JGI IMG/M metagenome (GOLD analysis project Ga0315542, IMG submission 202541) | Salt marsh sediment microbial communities from the Plum Island Ecosystem LTER, Massachusetts, United States - Salt Marsh Sediment SW1601-20 ... | reverse complement strand
TGTCAAGTCCTAACGAAAAGTTGTCACTCATCGTCGGGGCTGTGGAGGCTGTGCGAAGGTGGAGGGAGGGGGGTGAGGGGGCCAGCTTTGCACAACTCCACAGCACGGCGCGGCACCCTTGCGACGTCAGCTCGCGAGGCGATACAGGTGAGTGTGCAAGCCGATAGGACGCGTTGCCGCTGCCAGGGAACCAGTCCGCTATGCTGCTCGGGAGTGGACCGCAGATGGGGTCTGGAGACCAAGGCTGAAGTGGGGCCGCCTGTTGTTGTACAGCATCACTGCCTGGGCGACAGCTGCTCGGGCCTGGCGTCTGCTTTGGAACTCGTAGCCAAGAGCGTATTCCTGCTTCAGAATACCGTTCAGTCGCTCAGCGGTGGCGTTCTCCGCACAGTGGTTCTTCTCTGTCATGCTGACCAAGATGCCGTGCTCTCGTAGCCGCTCAACGTACTCATGGGAGCAGTACTGACAACCACGGTCCGAGTGGTGGATGAGGCCGCTGTCGTCCGGCAGATCGGAAAGCGCCTGGTCGAGCGACGCCAGGCAGCCGGCCGTCGAAAGATCCTCGCCGCAGTGGTACCCCACCACTTTGCGTGAGTACAAATCCATGATCAACGACAGGTACTCGAAGCCCTCTCTCGTCCGGATGTATGTCAAATCGCTGGCCCACACCTGATTCGGCCCGGTGGGCACGATCTCGGATATCAGGTTCCTGAACACAGGCAACGAGTGCCTTGAGTCCGTCGTGTGTGGCGCCTTTGGCAGTGGCTTGACGAGCAGGCCTCGCGACCGCAGAACCTCAAACAACCTGTCGCGACCAATCGAAACGCCGAGCTCGCGAAGCTCCCTGCTCAGCACCTGATGAAGCTTCCGGGTACCCAGACGAGGCTGCAACCGCCGCTCCTGGAGAACCAGTTGAACGACCAAATCCTCGTCAACCGCCCTCCGTGTCCTTGCCGTCCTCGTCTTGTAGTAGTTCTGTCGACTCATCCCGGCTCTCTCGCAGAGCCGCTCAACGCTTACTTGCCACCCCGCCTCGAGCTTCTCCCGCGCCCTGTGGACACTATCCCAACGTGCTTTTTTTTAAACGCCTCAGCATCTACCCCTGTGCTCTCACACAAAACCTCGAAGTACGCCTCTGCCAATGCCCCATCAATGTGCGCATCTGCCAGCGCCGACTCCAACTGGCGCACCCGCTCCTTCAATCGCTTGACCTCTCTCAACTCCCCTGGCTTCTCCACCCTCACCACCTTCTTCAACACTTCCTCCCTCCCGTACTGCCGAACCCATCGCGACACCGTCTCCCTCCCCCTGATCCCATATGCCTCCGATGCCTCATACGGGCTCCCATACCGCCCCTCCGCCAACTCCGATACTACCTGCCGCTTGAACGCCTCGCTGTACCGAATCACCTTCTCTGACACCAATTCCCCCTCCTTCGGTGTCAACCTATACCAGGACGCCACCGCGTTTTCCGTCTCCCGTTTCCCTTCTCCCCTCCCCCGGGTGGGTGGGGGCCTCCGTCACTCCATCACTCCATCACTCCGTCACTCAGCCACTGGCCTGGGCGGGTGGGTGGCCCCCGGGAAGCCCGGCCACCTGAATTCCGTTAAACCCCTTCGGTGAAGGTCTCGTATCTCTCTGCTGGGCCCACGGCCCCGGGATCTGCCAAGATGTCTGCTAGTCGAACTTCCAAGGAGGCGAACGTGAAGATCATCCTCAAGAGCTTCGCCCTGACGCTGCTGGTCCTCGCCCTCGCGGCGAGCACCGCCGGCGCCGCCGACAACCCCCCGCTGCTGCTGCAAAGCCCGAGCATCAGCGCAACTCAGCTGGTGTTCGCCTACGGCGGCCAGATCTGGATCGCCCCCCGCGACGGCGGCGAGGCGCACCGCCTGGTGACCGGCACCGACCGGCTCAGCGGACCGGTCTTCTCGCCCGACGGCACCAAGGTCGCCTACACCGGCGACTACGACGGCAACCGCGACGTGTACGTGGTGCCGGCGGCCGGCGGCGAGCCGGTCCGTCTGACCTACCACCCCGGCGACGACGTCGCGCTGGGCTGGACTCCGGACGGCAGCCGGGTGGCGTTCCGCTCGTCGCGCGACAGCTACTCGGACCCCGAGCAGATGTACACCATCCCCGCCACCGGCGGCTTCCCGACCCAGGTGCCGCTGCCGCGCGTGCAGCAGGCGTCCTACTCCCCCGACGGCACCCACCTGGCGTACCAGCCGAACCTCCAGTGGCAGCCGGCGTGGAAGGGGTACCGCGGCGGCCAGTACCGCACGGTTTGGATCGCGAACCTGGCCGACTCCAGCATCGTCAAGGTGCCGCAGAAGGACGGCTCCAACGACGGCAACCCGATGTGGGTCGGCGACTCGGTGTACTTCCTGTCCGACCGTGACGGGTCGATCGCGCTGTACGCCTACGACATCGCGAGCAAGCAGGTGCGCACGGTCATCGCCAACAAGGGCACCGACTTCTGGTCGGCGTCGGCGGGGCCGGGCGCGATCGTCTACGACCAGCTCGGCGCGCTCTACCTCTACGACCTGGGGAGCAAGACCAGCCGCCGCATTCACGTCAGCCTGGCCGCCGACATGCCCCAGCTGCGGCCTCACTTCGTCAAGCTCGACCCCAGGCGCGACGTCGAGAACGCCGCCATCTCGCCGACCGGTAAGCGCGCGGTGCTGGAGGCGCACGGCGAGATCTTCACGATTCCTGCGAAGAAGGGCGACATCCGCGACATCACCAACACCACCGGCGCGGCCGAGCGCGACCCGGCGTGGTCGCCGGACGGCAAGTGGATCGCGTACTTCTCGGACGAGAACGGCGAGTACGAGTTGTACCTGAAGAACCAGGACGGCCTCGGCAAGGCGAAGGTGATCGGCCTCGGCAGCCCGCCGTCGTTCTTCTACCACCCGACATGGTCGCCCGACAGCACCAAGATTGCGTACTCCGACAAGCGCCTCAACCTGTGGTACGTCGACATTGCCCGCGGCAAGCCGGTGCTGGTCGACACCGACGGCTACGACTCGCCGGAGCACGAGTTCGACGTCCAGTGGTCTCCCGACAGCGCCTGGCTGACCTACACCAAGCTGCTGCCGAGCCAGCTGCACGCCGCCTACGTCTACTCGCTCGGCGACAAGGAAGCCACCCAGGTCACGGACGGCATGAGCGACGCGCTGTTCCCGGTGTTCGACAAGAGCGGCAAGTACCTCTACTTCACCGCCAGCACCAACGTCGGCCTGTCCTCCGGCTGGCTCGACATGAGCAGCCAGGGCCACCCGCAGACCCGCGCCGTGTACGCGGCGGTGCTGCGCGCCGACCTGCCGTCGCCGATCCCGCCTGAGAGCGACGACGAGAAGATCGACGAGAAGAAGCCCGAGAAAGACGGCAAGGGGGCTGCCAAGGAGGAGACGAAGAAGGGCGGCAAGGAGGAGAAAGCGGCCGACGAGAAGAAGGACGAGAAGAAGGAGCCCGAGAAGGTGACGATCGACTTCGACGGGCTCGACCAGCGGATCGTGGCGCTACCGATCGAGGCTCAGCGCTACCAGGGCCTGTTCACGGGCAAGGAGGGCACCCTATTTCTGGTGGCGGGCCCGGTCGTGCGGATTGAGAGCGGGCCGCCGCAATGGACGGTGACGCGGTTCGACCTCGAGTCGCGCAAGACCGAGCCGGTGGTCGACGGAGTTTCGGACTTCGCGGTCTCGGCCGACGGCAAGAAAGCGCTCTACCTGGCCGGCTCGTCGTGGTTCATCATCGACGCCGACAAGGAGGCCAAGCCGGGCGACGGCAAGCTCGACACCGGCGGCCTCCAGGCGTGGGTCGACCCGCGCGCCGAGTGGCGGCAGATGTACCACGAGGTGTGGCGCATCGAGCGCGATTTCTTCTACGACCCGAACCTCCACGGGCTCGACCTGGCCGCGGCCGAGAAGGCCTACGCCCCCTACCTCGACGGCATCACCAGCCGCGGCGACCTCAACGTGCTGTTCACCGAGATGACCGCCAACCTGTCGGTCGGCCACACCTTCATCCGCGGCGGCGCGATGCCCAAGGTCAAGCGGGTGCCGGTCGGCCTGCTGGGCGCCGACTACACCATCGACCACGGCCGCTACCGGTTCGCCAAGATCTACAACGGCGAGAACTGGAACCCCGACCTCGAGGCGCCGCTCACCCAACCCGGCGTGAACGTCAAGCAGGGTGAATACCTGCTGGCGGTCAACGGCCGCAACCTGGACGCGGCGACGACCAACCTATACAGCCTGTTCCTCGGCACCGCCGGCAAGCAGACGGTGATCCGGGTCGGCTCGAAGGCGGACGGCAGCGACGGCCGGGACGTGACAGTCGTGCCGGTGGCGAGCGAGCGGGAGCTGCGGCACCTGGCCTGGGTCGAGGGCAACCGCCGCAAGGTCGACGAGCTGTCGGACGGCCGCGTGGCGTACGTCTACCTGCCGGATACCGGAGGCGGCGGGTTCGTCAGCTTCAACCGGTACTTCTTCGCCCAGGTCGGCAAGAAGGCGGTCGTGCTCGACGAACGGTTCAACCACGGCGGCCAGCTCGCGGACTACATCATCGACACCCTCAAGCGGGTGCCGATGTCGCGGGTGATGGGCCGCGAGGGCAAGGACTACACCGAGCCGGTGGCCGCCATCTTCGGTCCCAAGGCGATGATCATCAACCAGTTCGCCGGCTCCGGCGGCGATGCCATGCCGTGGTACTTCCAGCGCACCGGCATCGGGCCGCTGGTGGGCGTGCGCACCTGGGGCGGCCTGGTCGGCATCGGCGGCTACCCGCCGCTGATGGACGGCGGCAGGATCACCGCGCCGCGCTGGGGGCTTTATGGCCTGCACGGGAAGTGGGAGGTCGAGAATCACGGCATCTCCCCGGACATCGAGGTGTGGCAGGACCCGGCGCTGGTGCGCCAGGGCCACGACCCGCAGCTCGAGCGCGCGGTGGCGGCGGTGCTGAAGCAGCTCGAGGAACACCCGCTGCCGACCTACAAGCGGCCGCCGTTCCCGGTGTACAAGCATCCGTTGCCCAAGGAGAAGTGACTAGGTTATTGAGTGATGAGGTGATTAGGTTTCCCCCGCCCACCCGGGAGGAGGGGAAACGGAAAACGGGAAACGATAGACGCCAGACGGCCCCCGCCCACCCGGAAGAGGTGGGCGGGGGTTTTCTTGTTGTGCCGAACAGGGCGGATGTCGGCATGAGGTTCCGTAGGCGGGTGCTTCAGCGCCCGCCCCCGGCGCTGCTCGGTGAAACCCAGGGACACAACAGCCTGCCGGAGCGTCCTGGGGGCGCGCCCTGAAGGACGCGCCTACCCGGAAGGGGAACGCAACACGCGAGACGACCTGCGCCCACCCGGGAGGGGGGAAACGGAAGACGGAAAACGCCCGAGCGGGAGGAAGCAGGTGGTTGGCGCAATAGAAGAGTATCTCCGGGGCGATTGCAGAACGTGGGCGCGAGGGGTACGGAGAAGGGGTTCTCCAGAGCGTTGACAGGGGATTCTCCGAAATGCTCGGAGAAGGGTGCTTCCCGGCGATCGCGGGGGGAGTCCCCGAAACGATGGGAGAAGCGTCCGTTGGAGGACGGGGCCAGAGTTCTTCGGGCGCGAGGGGGAGCGTCTTCCGTTTCCCGTTTCCCTTCCCCTCCCGGGTGGGCGGGCTGGCCTTAATCACCTAATCACTCAATCACTTAATAACTCCTCCTTCTCCCAGCGCGCGGGAGACGCTCACCTCTCCTCAAGCCTGGGACTTGACAGACGATCTCATCGGCGTTATAACTAACTCGTCGGTTTAACCAACCGGTTAGTTCGGAGGCGATCATGAACGACCCGAGACACGACAGCGCGGCACCTCCCGAGGCGCGAATCCTGGCCGCGGCCGAGGAGGTGTTCGCCGAGAACGGCTTCGCGGGCGCGCGGGTCGACGAGATCGCGCGCCGCGCCGGGGTCAACAAGGCGATGCTCTACTACCACGTGGGCGACAAGGCGGCGCTGTACGGGGGCGTGCTCCGCATCTACTTCCAGGTTCTAACCGGCAAGCTCGCCGACGCCTTGGCCGGCAGTGTGGACCCGCGCGAGCGCCTGCGCCGGCTGCAGGTCGCGTTCGCCGACACCGCCACCACCCACCCCCACTTCCCGCAGATCATGCTGCGCGAGATCGCGGCCGGCGGCGCCAACCTCCCGGTCGAGGCCCTCGAGGGCATGGCGCGGTTCATGTCCACTACCCGCGAGGTGGTCGAGGACGGCTGCAAGCGCGGCGTCTTCCGGAGCGACGTCGAGCCGCTGCTGACCCACATCATGGTGGTCGGCAGCGTGGTGTTTGCCGCCAACGGCCTGCGCCTGCTCGAGCGGCTGGCCGAGGCCGGTGTCGCGGCCCCCGAGGTTCCCTACAGCCTGGCCGAGATCGCCACGCTGGCCAACGACATCATCCTCAACGGCATTACTTCCGAAGGAGTCACGTCATGAGATCCAAGCATCTCGCAGTTCTTTCCGCCCTGACCCTCACGCTGGCCGCCACGGCCTGCGGCGACGGCAGGGACAACGGGCGCATCCACGCCTCAGGACACATCGAGGCGACCCAGGTCCGGCTCGCGGCCAAAGTCGGCGGCAGCCTGCTCGAGGCGCCGCTGCAGGAGGGCGATACGGTGCACGCCGGCGACCTGGTCGCCCGCCTCGACACCGCCGACGCCGAGCACGAGCTGGCCCGCGCGCGGGCCGAGGCGGAGGCCGCCGACGCGCGGCTGCGCCTGCTGCTCAAAGGCACGCGGGTCGAGGACCTCAACCGCGCCGAGCAGCAGCTCGCCCAGGCCCAGGCCGAGCTCGACAGCGCCAACCGCGACCTCGAGCGGCTGGAGGGGCTGGCCAAACGCGGCACCGCCACCGAGAAGGCCCGCGACGACGCCCGCACCCGCAAGGAGGTGGCGCAGCGGCAGGTGTCGGGCTTGCGCGCCGAGCTCGACAAGCTGACCGCAGGGCCGCGCCGCGAGGAGATCGAGGCGGCGCGGGCGCAACGGGCCGCCGCCGCGGCCGCGGTCGCGGGCATCCAGCAGCGCATCAGCGAGGCGACGGTGGTCGCGCCGCGTGACGGCGTCATCACCAACCGCATCGGCGAGCCCGGCGAGGTGCTGCCGCCGGGGGCGCCGATCGCGGTCCTCACGGACCTCGCCCACCCGTGGCTGAACGCCTACGTGGACGAGCCATCACTGTCCCGCATCAAGCTCGGCGACTCCGTCGAGGTGCGCGCCGACGGGCAGCCGAAGCCCTTCGTCGGCAAGGTTTCCTACATCTCGCCGGCGGCCGAGTTCACGCCCAAGAACGTGCAGACGCCGGAGGAACGGGCCAAGCTGGTGTTCAAGGTCAAGGTCGCGCTCGACAACGCGAGCGGCGTCTTCAAGCCCGGAATGCCGGCCGACGCGTACTTCGGTCAGGCTTCAGGGAGCGGCAAGTGAGCGACACCGTTCTTGACGCCCGCGGCCTGGTGGTCCGCTACGGCGCCACCGAGGCCGTCAAGGGCATCGACCTGGCGGTCGGGCGCGGCGAGATCGTCGGTCTGATCGGTCCCGACGGCGCCGGCAAGACGTCGACGTTGCGGGTGCTGGCCGGCCTGCTGCGGCGCAGCGGCGGCCGCGCCGAGGCGTTCGGGCAGCCGCTGTGGCGCAACCGGCGCGCGCTCCACCACCGGATCGGCTACCTCGCGCAGCGGTTCGCCCTCTACGGCGACCTGACCGTCGACGAGAACATCCAGTTCTTCGCCCTCATGTACTCGGTGGTCGGCTGGCGAGAGCGCCGCGACGAGCTGCTGCGGCGGGTCGAGTTGATCCGCTTCCGGGACCGCCAGGCCGACCGCCTGTCCGGCGGCATGAAGCAGAAGCTGGCGCTCGCCTGCACCCTGATCCACTCGCCGGAGGTGCTGCTGCTGGACGAGCCCACGACCGGCGTGGACCCGGTCACCCGCCGCGAGCTGTGGCGCTTCCTCGGCGAGCTGGTGGGAGAGGGGCTGACCCTGGTGGTAGCGACCCCCTACCTGGACGAGGCCGAGCGCTGCTCGCGCGTGGTGCTGATGGATCACGGCCGGGTGCTGGCGGACGCGCCGCCGGCGCAGATTCCAGAGCGCCTGCCGGGCCGTGTCGTCGAGGTCACCGGCGGCGCCCGCGGCGAGGTCACGCGCATCCTCGGGGCTCTGCCCGGGGCCGCGGACGTGACGGTGTTCGGGGCGACTGTGCACGTGCGCCTGGTCGACACCGAGGACCCGGTCGGCGCGGTGCGCACCGCGCTCGGGGCCGGCGGCGTCTCGCCAGACGACGTGCGCGAGATCCGCGCCGGCCTGGAGGACACTTTTCTTTACCTGACCGACACCCACTCACCCGACTCGCAAGGGGAGGCAGCATGAGAGACACGTTCAGAAACCGTTGCGGACGGACACTGGTGGCGGCGCTGCTGGCCGCCGGCCTGGCTGCGGGCGCCGCGGCGGAGACGCTCAAGCTCAACGCCGACGCCGCTGCGCGCCGCGCCCTCGAGGTCTCGCACGGCGCCGCCGCCGCGGCCCAGCGGGTGGCCGGGGCGAGCTCGAAGTTGGCCGCCGCCGACGCCGCCCGCATGCCGACGATCAGCGCCGGAGCCACCGTCCAGGAGCGCAGCTCGGTGCCCGAGCTTGCAGTCCGTTTCGACCCCACGGGCCCGCCGCTAACGATCTTTCCCGACATCCGGACCGCGTACAACGTCGGCCTCGACGTCACCCAGCCGCTGTACACCGGCGGCAGCGTGACGGCGGCGCGCGCGGCGTCCCGGCACGAGCTGGACGCGGCGCGCGCGGATGAAAGCTCGACACGCTCCGCGGTCGCCCTTAACGCCCGCCTCGCCTACTGGCGCACGGCCGCCGACCTGGCCTCGGTGGACACAGCAAAGAGCCAGCAGCGGCGCGCCGAGCGACTGCTCGAGGACGCCCACTCGCTGCGCCAAGCCGGGATGGCGGTCGACGCCGACGTGCTGGCGGGCGAGGCGCGGACCGCGGCCGCCCGCCTCGCCGTGATCCGTGCCCAGACCGCGGCCGATGATGCGATGGCGGCGCTGCGCTCCCTCCTGCAGGTGCCAAGCGGGACCACCGTCGAGCTCGCCGACGCGATGCCGGCTACCCTGCCGGCGGCGCCGGCGCCGCTGCCGGCCCTCCAGGAGCAGGCGCGCAAGCACCGGCCCGAGATCGACGCCCTCGCGGCGCGGGTCGAGGCGCTCGGCGCGCGCGAGGAGGTCGCCGGCGCGGCCAGCCGGCCAACGGTCGGCGCCAGCGCGCAGTGGGACCTGGCGCGTCCCAACCAGCGCTACCTGCCGATGAAGGACGAGTGGAACGACTCCTGGAGCATCGCCATCGCGGCGCGTTGGAAGCTATGGGACGGCGGCCGCACCGGCGCCGAGACGGCGGTCGTGCGGGCCGAGAAACGGGCCCTCGCCGAGGAGCTCGCCGACGCGCGGCGCCGGGTCGACCTCGACGTCGAGCGGGCGCGGCTGCAGGTCGAGTCGGCGCTGGCTGCGGTGACCGCCGCCGACGCCTCTCGGCAGGCCGCGGCGGCACGTTTGACCGCCGAGGAGGAGCGCTACCAGGCCGGGCTCGCCACCACTTCGGACGTCCTCGCCGCCCAGGCCGACCTTGCCGCAGCCGAGACGCAGCAGGTCGAGGCGAGGACCGGGGCGTGGACCGCGAGCGCGCGGCTGGACTGGGCGGTGGGACGATGAGCGACATCATCGTCGGGGCCCGCGAGCTGACGCGCACGTTCGGCGCCTTCACGGCGGTCGACCGGGTGAGCTTCGAGGTCCGACGCGGTGAGGTGTTCGGTTTCTTGGGCTCCAACGGCGCCGGCAAGACGACCACTATCCGCATACTGTGCGGGCTGCTCGCACCGACCTCGGGCAGCGCCTCGGTGGCCGGCTTCGACGTTGCCTCGCAGGCCGACCAGATCAAACGCCGGGTCGGCTACATGTCGCAGAAGTTCTCGCTGTACGGCGACCTCACGGTCGAGGAGAACCTGCGTTTCTGGGGCGGCGCGTACGGCCTGTTCGGCGACCGCATCGAGGAGCGGGCCCGCTGGGCGGTGGCCACCGCCGGCCTCGAGGAGCAGCGCGACGAGCTGGTCCGCGACCTGCCTGGCGGCTACCGGCAGCGGCTCGCGCTTGGCACCGCGCTGCTGCACGAGCCACCGGTGGTGTTCCTGGACGAGCCGACCGGCGGCGTCGACCCGGCGGCCCGACGGCGCTTCTGGGACCTCATCGACGAGCTCGCGGCGGGCGGCACCACGGTGTTCGTGACCACCCACTACATGGACGAGGCGGAGCGCTGCCATCGGGTGGCGCTGATGCACGCGGGGCGCCTGATCGGGCTCGACTCGATCCCGGCGCTGAAGCGCACCTTCCCGGCCGACAGCGTGGTCGAGATCTCGTGCCCGCGCTGCGCGCAGGCGCTGGTGACCCTGGAAGCGCTGCCGGGCGTGAGCGAGGTGGCGCTGTTCGGCGACACCCTACACGCCGTTCTCGAGCAACCCGGCGGCCTCGAGGCGCTGCGCGCCGAGCTCGCCGGGCGCGGCTTCGAGCCGGTCCGGGTGCGGGCGATCGTGCCCTCGCTCGAGGACGTATTCATCCGCGCCATCACCGAGGCCGAGGCCGGCGAGCAGGCGGCCCTGACGGGCGCCGCGGCGCCGGCGGGAGGTGGAGCATGATCCGCCGCACCCTGGCCGTGGCGGTCAAAGAGCTGCTGCAGCTCAAGCGCGATTGGCGCTCGACCGCGACCCTGCTCGGGATGCCGCTGGTGCTGCTGCTGATCTACGGCTTCGCCCTTTCCTTCGACGTCCAGCACATCCGCCTCGCCGTCATCGACCACGATGGCACGCAGGCGGCACGCGACGTCGCCCAGGCGTTCCTCGAGAGCGGCTACTTCGACCTCATCCACCGCGGCCACGACCAGCGCGTGCTCGACGGGCTGTTCGACTCCGGCCGCGCGCAGGCCGCGATCGTGATCCCGGACCGCTACGGCGCCGACCTGGAGGCCGGGCGCGCGATCAGCGTCCAGTTCGTGCTCGACGGCTCCGACTCGCAGACCGCAACCACCATCCTCAGCTATGCGCGGCAGATCGTGGGCTCGCTGTCGCCGGTGGTGCGCACCCCCGGCGGGCTGGCGCCGATCGCGCCGCGGCCGCTGGTCTGGTACAACCCGGACCTATCCTCCTCCCGCTTCCTGGTGCCAGGGCTGGTGGCGTTCATCCTCATGATCACCTCGGTCATCGCCACCTCACTGGCGGTCGTCCGCGAGAAGGAACATGGGACCATGGAGTCGCTGCGGGCGACACCGCTGCTGGCGATCGAGCTGCTACTCGGCAAGACCCTCCCCTACCTGCTGGTGGCCTCCCTTTCCGCCGCCGGCTCGCTGCTGCTGGCATGGGCGCTGTTCGGGGTGCCGCTGCACGGCTCGCCGCTGTGGCTGGCCCTGGTGACGCTGCTGTTCCTGTTCGGTGGCCTCGGCTGGGGGGTGCTGATCTCGACCCTCTCCGACACCCAGCAGGTGGCCTTCCAGCTCGGCCTGCTGTCGACAATGCTGCCGACGCTTCTGCTGTCGGGTTTCATCTTTCCCATCTCATCGATGCCGAAGGCGGTGCAGCTCGTAACTCACATCGTGCCCGCGCGCTACTACCTGGTCGCCCTCAGGGAGATCATCCTCAAGGGCGCGGGCCCAGCGGTCTGGTGGAGTCAGATCGTCGGGCTGGCGGTGTTCGCGGTCGCGGTGCTCACCCTCGCCACCGTCCGCACAATCCGGAGCCTGTAGCATGCGTACCCTACTCAACCTGCTCGTCAAGGAGCTGCTGCAGCTCAAACGCGACCCGAAGATCCTGCCGATCCTGTTCGTCGCACCGGTCATCCAGCTGCTGGTCCTCGGCTACGCCGCCACCACCGACATCAAGCACGTGGAGCTGGCCGTGTGCGACCTCGACCACACCACGGCCAGCCGCGAGCTGGTCGACCATTTCACCAGCTCGACCTACTTCCAGCTGGTCTCGGCTGTGCCGTCGCAGGACCGGCTGGACCCGTTGCTGGAGTCGGGAGCGGCCCGCATCGCGCTCACCATCCCTGCCGGCTTCGCAGCCGACCGGATCTCCGGCCGCCCGGGGACGGTGCAGATCGTCGCCGACGGCTCGGACGCCATGGCCGGGACCATCGGTCTCGGCTACGCGATGACGGCGGTCCAGCTCGACTCGGCGCTGGGCGGTGTCACCTCCCAGGTGGAGGTGCGCCCCAAGGTGCTGTACAACCCCGACCTGCTGTCCCGGAACTTCATGGTGCCCGGCGTGCTGGCGATGATCAGCATGGTGATGACCATGATGCTGACCGCGATGGCGCTGGTGCGCGAGCGCGAGGTCGGCACCATGGAGCAGCTCCTGGTCACCCCGCTCAAGCCCGGCCAGCTCATCCTCGGCAAGCTGCTGCCGTACGCGCTGGTCGGCTTCATCGAGATTCTGACCGCGCTGCCGCTGGTGCTGTACTGGTTCCAGGTGCCGCTGCGCGGCTCGCTGGCGCTGCTTCTGGTTCTGTGCCTACCGTTCATGCTGTGCACGCTGGGTCTCGGGCTGCTGGTGTCGACTCTGACGCAGACCCAGCAGCAGGCAATGATGCTGGCGGCCTTCGTCTTCATGCTGCCGCAGATCTACCTGTCGGGGTTCATCTTCCCGATTCAGAACATGCCGAAGCTGTTCCAGCTGCTGACCTACGTGGTGCCGCTGCGCTACTTCGTCGTCATCCTGCGCGGTGTGTTCCTCAAGGGCGTCGGCCTGGCGGTCCTGTGGCCGCAGGTGCTGGCTCTGCTCGGGCTCGGCGCCGTGATCCTGGCACTCGCGCGGCTGCGGTTCCAGCGGCAGCTGTAGGAAGTCAGTAGGAAGTCAGAAGGTGAGAACGTAAGAAAGGTAGGAAGATCCCCCACCCACCCGGCGGGCGAGACGCCCGCCGCTACAACTGGGGTGGGTCCCTGCTCTTGATCGTGGGGCCAGGCGTCTCGCCTGCCCGAGTGGGGGTCGACTGCTCCAACCAGATCAGTAACTCCGGCCGTCCCCCGGTGTCATCCTGAGGAGGGAGTCCGCGACCGACGAAGGATCTGGGCGGGTGGGCGGGGCTTCCTCACCTGCTCAGCTCCTCACTTCCCCACTTCCCCCTTGCACATTCCCGCGGTTTGATAGAAAATGAATGAGTGTTCATTCATGATGATGGCTCGGCGTGCCCGCACTCCCACCCCGGGGAGACGGGACCAAGCGAAGGAGGTTTGTCGTGGAGTACAAGGTCGATCTGCGTGACGTGAAGTTCCAGCTGTTCGAGTGGCTGCCGACGGAGAAGCTGCTCGAGGCGGAACGGTTCGCCGACTGGGATCGTGAAAACGTCGAGATGGTGCTCGACGAGGCCCTCAAGATTGCCCAGGAGCAGCTCGCCCCGACCAACGAGGACGGGGATCGCGTCGGCGCGCAGTGGAAGGACGGCGTGGTGACGATGCCGGAGTCGTTCCGCGGCGCCTACGAGACGATCCGCGAGGGCGGCTGGGTAAGCCTCATCAACAACCCGGAGTATGGCGGCATGGGCCTGCCGGACGTCGTCGGCACCGCCGTCAATGAGTTCTTCTTCGGCGGCAACATGTCGTTGTCGCTGACCATGCTACTGACCCGTGGCGCCGCCTACGTGATCGAGAAGCACGGCACCGAGGAGCTCAAGAAGACCTACGTCGAGCGGATGTACACGGGTGAGTGGGCCGGCACGATGTGTCTGACGGAGTCGCAGGCGGGCTCCGACGTCGGCGCCTCCAAGACCAAGGCGGTGAAGCAGGACGACGGCTCGTACCTGATCAGCGGCGAGAAGATCTTCATCACCTCGGGCGACCAGAACCTCACCGACAACGTCATCCACCTGGTGCTGGCGCGGCTGCCCGGGGCGCCCGATGGCACCAAGGGGTTGTCGCTATTCGTGATCCCCAAGATCCGCGTCAACGCCGATGGCAGCCTCGGTGAGGCCAACGACGTCTACTGCGCCGGCATCGAGGAGAAGATGGGGATCCACGGCTCGCCCACCTGCTCGTTGGTCTTCGGCCAGAACGACGGTTGCAAGGGTTGGCTCCTCGGCGATGAGAACCAGGGCATGAAGATCATGTTCCTGATGATGAACGCCGCCCGCATCGAGGTCGGCCTGCAGGGCCTGTCCCTGGCTGGCGCCTCACACCAGGCCGCCCTGGCCTACGCCAAGGAGCGCCTGCAGAGCCGCCACTGGACCAAGTTCGCCGACCACGACGCGCCCCAGGTGGCGATCGTCGAGCACCCGGACGTCCGTCGTATGCTGTTCACCTCGAAGGCGTACGTTGAGGCGATGCGCGCCCTGTTGATGCAAACCTCCATCTACATTGACCTCACGAACGTGACCGAGGGCGAAGAGCAGGAGCGCTACCGCTCCTTCGTCGAGGTGCTGACGCCGATCTGCAAGGCGTGGGGCTCTCACTGGGGCGTGCAGGTGTGCGATACGTGCCTCGAGGTGTATGGCGGCTACGGCTACACCAAGGAGTACCCGGCGGAGCAGTACCTGCGCGACGCCAAGATCGCCTGCATCTACGAGGGAACCAACGGCATCCAGGCGCTCGACTTCGTCGCCCGCAAGCTGCCGCACAACAAGGGCAAGACGATCCGCGAGCTGCTGGGCATGGCTGAGAAGACCTTCCGCGCGCTGCAGAAGGACCCGCAGCTGATGGAACCGGCATGGATGCTGGCGGCCGGGCTCAAGCAGATGGAGACCATTTCCAAGGAGTTGATGAAGCGCCCGGACGGCATCCTCATCACGCTCCTCGACGCGGTGCCGCTGCTCGAGATGGTCGGCACCATCCTCGGCGCACACTACCTGCTCGACCAGGCCATCCTGGCGCGCACCAAGCTGCAGGCGATCCTGGCCGACAAGGGCGTCGACGCCGACGACGAAAAGGCCTACAAGGCGCTGCTGGGAGACGATGCCGAGGCCGCCTTCTACCACAACAAGGTGCAGACGGCGATCCACTTCGCCTACCGGGCGCTGCCACTGGTGACCGCCCATGCGGCGGCGATCCGCTCCGGTGAGCTGTCGCCGATTCATGCAGTGATGTAGGGGAACTCCCGACCGCCCGACCGGTGAGGGAGTGACGAAGTGACGGAGTGACGAAGACCCCCACCCGCCCGGGGAGGCGGGTGGGGGTTCTTTGCTGCGGCCTGCACGCGGCCGGGAGCAACTTCCGTATGCGGGTGGTTCAGCGCCCGCCCCCGGCGCCGTTGGGTGAACTCGGTGAGACAACGACTGGGCGGAGCAGCCCCCCTTGACGTTCTTCGCCAGCCCTAGCGGCTCGTGAACGACGTTGAGAAAAACATCAAGGACGGCACGCCCGTTTGAGTGTCCCCTTCTCGGAACCCTCTCGCCCGCGTTCTACGAGCGTCCCGGAGATCCCCTTCTGCAACGCTAGCCACCTGCTCACTTCCCGGGCGGGCTGGGGAACTTAATTACTTAATAACTTAGTGACTTGATCACTGTGCAGCCGGGTGGATCGTGGGGTCGATCCCCTTCAGACGCGCGAGCACGATGAACGAGACCACGCAGGCGAGGAGCATGAACAGCGACCCGGTGCGGTAGGGCCAGGCGACGCCGAGCGTCCCGTAGACCATCTCGGCCCAGAACGGCCCGCCGATGCGGCCGAGGCTCGACATCGACTGGTAGATGCCCATGACGCCACCGACCTCGTCCGCGGCGACCAGCTTGGAGGTCAGGGAGGACAGGGCCGGCGACGCGAGCCCCTGACCCACCGCGAGCACCGCGAGCGAGACCATGACCAGCCCGAGGCTACCGAGGTACGGCAGGAAGCCAAGCCCGAGGAAGCCCAGGAAGGTCCCCGCCGTGACCAGGCGCGCCTCGCCGAAGCGCTTGGCCAGGCGGCCGGCCAGGCCGCCCTGGACGAGCGCTGCGAGCACGCCCGCGTAGACGAACAGGAAGCTGATCTGGCTCTTCGTCAGCTCGAACTTGAGCTGCACGAACTGCGCGAACGTGGTCTCGAAGTTCGAGAAGGCAAAGATGATGAACAGCACCATGACCAGGCACAGGCCGAGGAAGGGATGGGCCATGGCCCTGGCGAGGCTGCGCAGGTCGAGACGCCGGCGCCGCGCCTCGATCCCGGCGTTCGGGTCGAGCGTCTCCGGCAACACGGTGAGCACCAGAACGGCGGCAACCAGCGAGGTCACTGCCGCCGCGACGCCGGGCAGCCAGTGCGCGATGCTGACCAGCAGACCGCCGATCGCAGGGCCGAGGATGAAGCCGAGCCCGAAGGCGGCGCCGATCGCGCCCATGCCCTTGGCTCGGTCCTCGGGGCCCGTGATGTCGGCGATCACCGCCTGCGCGGTGGAGATGTTGGCGCCCGAGATGCCGTCCACGATGCGGGAGGCGAACAGCATTCCCAGGGAGCCCGCGAACCCGAACAGAACGTAGCCGACGGCCGAGCCGACGAGGGAGACCAGGAGCACGGGGCGCCGGCCGTAGCGGTCGGACAGGCGTCCCAGCACCGGCGCGAAGACGAACTGCATCAGCGAGAAGGACGCCATCAGGAGCCCGAACGCGAACGGAGAGGGGCCGAACTCCTCGGCGTACAGCGGCAGGATCGGGATGATGATTCCGAACCCGATGAGATCGATGAAGACGATCAGGAACAGTGTCCCGATCTTGGCGCGGTGCTCTTTCAAGGGCTCACCTCCGAAGCCGGGCTCGTCTCAGGTTGCACACCAGTGCCGAGGCCCGACCAAACAACCACAGGCGCCCTGGGGAGAATTCCGCTAGTCGGCCGTGCCGCCCGCCGCGACAGCCGAGATGTCGGCGAACACACGCAGGGTCGCCAGGCGCTGACCGCCGGAGAAGACCGGTGCGTCGACCTCGATCTGGCCCGGCCGCGGCGCCTCGGGGGCGCTGGTGGTCCGGTCGACGGCGAGCGCGCGTTTGGTCGCTGGATCGTCCATGGTCTGCCCGCGGTATCGCATGTTGGTGGCGGCGAGGACCCGTCCGTCCGGAGCGAGGACGATGATCCCGGTCAGCCGGTGCCCCTGCACGATCGCCCCGAGGTCGGCGTCGATCGCCGCGTACTCCTGGCGGGCGATGTCGCCGGCCAGCGTCACGGCGAGCGCCCCGGCAGCGTCCTCGGTCAGCTCCTGGGTCATGGCGAGGCAGTGTGTGCGCGCCTCGGTGAGCTGCGTGTTCGTCTCGGCGGTGAGCCGCTCGACATCCTGCGCGTGGCGGTGTTGGAGCCAGAGGTAGCCGCCGCCGGCCGCCGCCAGCACGAGGACCAGAGCAACTGCGAGAAACTGTTTCATGGCAACCTCCTGAGAAAGTGTAGCAGTATCGGAGACGACGATGCACTCTCAACCAGGTTGCCGATCAGAGTGAATCAACCGCCTCGCGGCGACCGCCAGAGCCCGCGCGAGCCGCCAGCAATTCGCTGCGCGAATCGCTATGAACGGAAAGCCACATGAAACCGAACCTGCTGTGGGGCGCGTCCCGCCCGCATTCTTCGGGTGGGTGGGGGTCCCCTTACTCCTCACGCCTCCCTCTTCACCCGCTTGGGTGGGAGGGAGAGCCCTCCTCACCTTCTCACTTCCGGGCGGGTGGGCGGGGGCTACGGCTTGGCCCCGGTCTGGATCCAGTCTTTGATCAGCTCCATCTCGTCCGCCGGCAGCTTCTTCGAGCCGAACAGGGTGCGCGGCATGCCCTTGCCCTTGCTCGCGGTGTGGGTGAGCTTCTTCCACAAGTACGAGCCGTCCGGGTCGCCGGCCTTGACCAGCGGCATGTCGGTCACCTGCACGCTCATGCGGGTCGTGAGGTTGGCGTAGCCCACTCCCTTGTCGAGGACCAGCCCCGCCTTATGCTTCTTGGCGCTGTGGCAGCCGAGGCACCGCTTGGCGATCACCGGCTCGACGTTGTTCGCATAGGAGGGCGTCGCCGGCTCGGAGCTCGACGACACCGCGCAAGCGGCGACAAAAGGTAGAATCAGGGCACTTGCAATGAGTATGTGTTTCAAGTTCTGTTCCTCCCTGGCTCCAAACAGCGGTCCCGAGCGGGCCATTCCCTCACCGAGCGACCAGCGGCACGGTGGCCGGGTCGTCCGAGCCGTCGACGATGAACAGGGTGGCGGCCACCCGGCCCGTGCCTTGCGTGACAGTTACCTCGACCTGGCCCTCGGCCAGCACCGACAGGGCGCCGAGCTCCTTGGCCACGTCGTTCACCTGCGTGTTCCCGTAGGGCTGCAGCTGGTAGGTGCGCGAGCCGAGCTGTGTCCCATCGCGGTCGAGCAGGCGGACACGGACCCCGGCTGCTTCGCCCCACACCTCGTTGAGGGCGAGGTTGGAGCGAGCGCCGCTGCCGGCGATGACACCGCCGGCGAGCAGCCTCAGACCGTCGCTCGCCGAGATCACGGTACCCTGGGCGACCGGCGGGCAACCCTGCCCGTACGAGCCGCCACCCGCCGCCGCCGTGAAGGTGCGGGTGGCCACGATGAGGTCCGTCGAGGCCACCTCCAGGGAACCCGCCCCCGACAGCCGGAACAGCAATGCCACGACATCGGTGTACGTGCGGCAGGCGCCGGCCGGGACCGTGACCTCGGCCTCGGCGTAGCCGATCAGGCCATGGGCCTCCCTGGCCGTGAAGTACAGCTTCGTCGTGATGGCTACCGTCGTCGGGTTTGCCAGCGTGAGGTCGGTGGTCCAGTACGACACCCCCTTGCCTTTGAGGTGCGCGACCTGCGGGATGACCTGTCCGTCGCTGTGCAGCGGGCGTCCCGAGCTCACCGGGCCGACGGTGATCGTGCCCGTGGCCGTGCAACTGACAGCGTCCGCACTCGCCGCGAGCGACCAGTCGTACGATCCAGTTGTCATGTATGTGTGGCCCGGGCTCTGCAGCGTGCTTTGACCACCATCCCCGAACGTCCACGCGTATGTCAGTGGCTGACCGCAGCCCGCGACCGTCACCGCGGCGGTGAATGCCACCAGCGAGCCCGCGGCCGCGGTCGCCGGCACCGTTGCCTGGCAGGTCAACGTGCACTGCGAGGCCGGCGCGTACTCGTACGCCCCGAGGTCCGGCGTCGCGTCGCGGGGCGCACCGTCGAGGTCGTCCGCCGGCGCGTCCACAGGAGTCCCGGCATCGATGGCCGGGCTGTCGCTGCGCAGGTGGTAGTTGCCGTCGCTCCCCCAGGCCGGCGCGATGAACAGCGGTTCGGCCGACACGTTGGCGCCGCCGAGACCCGAGATGTTCGCCGCCGTGTACTCGGTGCTACCGTGGATCAGGATCGTGGTGTTCTGAGGCAGGTAGAACAGGTTGTGGTCGGCGGTCAGGGAAACCGTGTCGCGGAGCCAGATCGGGCAGTCCTGGCCGGCGCCGCGGAAGATGGAGTTCCTGATCGTCAGGCTGATGCTGGTGGCGTCGTCGTACTGCACGTACATCATGTAGTTCTGCCCCAGCGTGTCGTCGACCGTCACGTTGACGAGCTCGAATGAGGCGCCGGCCTCGGTGGTGTCGATGACGACCGCCGCCCACGGTGTCGGCGTGCCGTCGCCGTCGCCGCGCCCGTAGATCAGCGTGCTCTCGACCCGGCTGCCGCCGCCCCACAGCTTGACCCCATCGCAGCTGTTGTTGGCGACCATGCTGCGCCGAATAGTGGTATTCGAAGCCTTGGAGTCGAGGCCGTCGCCGTAGTTGTGCTCGGCCGTCGTGTCCTCGATCAGGATCGGGCCGACCGAGGTCTCGCAGCCGAAACCGTCGGGCCGGTCGTAGGGACGGTTGGAGCCGTCCCCGCCCTGGTAATAGTGGCCGGAGTACGACAGCGAGCTGTCGCTGATCACGAGGTTGCGCAGACCCCCCTGCTCGCCCGCCGGACCGCCGACCGCGCCGAAGCCGCAGTGCTCGAAGCGGGAGTTGAGCACCTGCAGGTCGTCGACGTCCTGGGCGTCGAGGCCGAACTCGTCGAGGTGGTGGACATAGAGGTCGGCGAGCACGATGTGGCTCGAGGGCGCGCCGGTGATGTTGATGCCATCGCGGAAGTAGAGCGCCTGCCCGCTGGCCTGGTCGTCGTGGGTGATCTCCAGGTTCTCGACGCGAACATAGGATGCGCCGTCGAGGATCACCGCCGCGTAGAGGTCGTCCCGGCCGGCCAGCAGCGGCCGGTTGCCGCTCTCGCCGCGGATCGTCACCCAGGCGCCGGAGGAGCCCGAGGCCGGCCTGATGATGTCCTCGTCGAAGTCCGAGAGGGTGTAGCGCCCGCCGAGGATGATCAGCGTGTCGCCGGGCTGCAGCCGGCTCGCGCCGTAGGCCGGGTCTGCCCACGGCAGGGCGCTGGTCCCGGCGTTGGAGTTGCTGCCGTCAGGCCCAACGTAGTAGGTCGTCGCTCCCGCTCCCGCCGCCACCAGCAGCAGGAGCAGCGCCACCGCCGTCGTCGCTCGCATCATGACCTCCCTCTCGGTGAGGCGTCCGGCCCGCCAGCGAAGGCACGGCCCGCGACAGACGAGCCTCTGTCTTCCGAACTGTTTCTCTTCCTGCGATTGTAGCGCGTACACTGTGCGCGGCAGGGAGGCGGTCATGGAACAGCAACCGGCCCTCGAGCAGCTCGGCGACATGGACCCGGAGGTCTTCCGGCGGCAGGCGCACGAAATGGTGGACTGGGTCGCGAGCTACCTGGCCGACGGCGGCAGGCAGTATCCGGTGCTGTCCCGGGTTACGCCCGGCGAGGTGGCCTCGAAGCTGCCCACAGCGGCGCCCGAGCACGGCGAGGACCCGGACGCCATCTGGCGCGACTTCGAGGACGTCATCCTGCCCGGCGTCACGCACTGGAACCACGCCGGCTTCATGGCCTACTTCGGGATCACCGGCTCGGCGCCGGGGATTCTCGGCGAGCTGCTGTCGGCCGCGCTCAACGTCAACGGCATGTTGTGGCGTACCTGCCCGTCCGCCACCGAGCTCGAGCTGGTGGTGCTGGGCTGGTTGCGAGAGGCCCTCGGCCTACCCGCAGGGCTGTTCGGCTTCCTCACCGACACCGCCTCGATCAGCTCGATGCTGGCGATCGCGGCAGCCCGGGAGGCTGCCGACCTCGACGTCCGCACGCGTGGCATGTGCGGGCGAACAGACCTGCCACTGCTGCGCGTCTACTCCTCGGATCAGGCCCACTCCTCGATCGCCAAGGCATGCCTGGCCCTCGGCCTCGGGCTCGAAGGCTACCGGGCGATCCCCCATGACCCCGAGTTCCGGATGGACCTCGCGGCGCTCGAGGAGGCCGTGGCCGAGGACCGGGCGGCGGGCGTCAGGCCGCTGGCGGTGGCGGCGACCGTCGGCACGACGTCGACGACCTCGGTCGACCCGGTGGCGGCGGTCGCCGCCATCTGCGAGCGCGAGGGAATGTGGCTGCACGTTGACGCGGCCTACGCCGGCTCGGCCGCGATCTGCCCCGAGCACCGCTGGTGCCTCGACGGCTGCGAGCGGGCCGACAGCTTCGTCTTCAACCCCCACAAGTGGCTGTTCACGCCGATCGACGCTTCGGCGCTCTACACCCGCCATCCGGACACGTTCAAGCGGGCGTTCTCGCTGATTCCCGAGTACCTGAAGACGCCGGTGACAGGCCAGGTAGTGGACCTCATGGACTACGGCGTTCAGCTCGGGCGGCGGTTCCGCGCCCTCAAGCTGTGGTGGGTGCTGCGCAGCTTCGGCCTCGAGGGAATCCGCGCGCGGCTACGTCACCACATCGAAATGGCGCGCGGTTTTGCGAGATGGGTGGACGCTCACCCGCGACTCAAGCGCACCGCGCCGACGCCGTTCTCGGTGGTCTGCTTCCGGGCGGCCGGCGGCGCCGCCGGCGACGGGGAGGATGCCGACCGCTTCAACCTCGAGCTCATGGAGAGGATCAACGCCTCGGGCGAGGTGTACCTCTCGCACACCCGCCTCGAAGACCGCATCTCGCTGCGGGTCGCCATCGGCAACCTGCGGACGACGCCGGCTGACGTGGACCGACTGAAGGGTCTCATCGACCGGGAGCTTGAGTGCCGCTCGGCGAGCTGAAGACCCGGCTCAGCGTGGGCCGTGTGGCCCGCATCCTGCGCGGCTCCGCGGTGTGGACGGTCTTGTTCGCCTTCCTCCTCCTCATCAACCTCGGCCAGCTCGCGAGCCTGATCGTGCTGCCGTTCTCGCGCCCGGCCTTCCGCCGTTTCAACCGCTGGGCGGCCAACACCTGGTGGGGCGCCTGCGTCCTGACGGCTCGCCACCTCAACGGCACCCGCTTCGTCGTCACCGGCGACGACCTGCCACATGGCGAGAACGCGGTGGTGGTCTCCAACCACCAGCAGATGCCCGACATCACAACCATCATGGACCTCGCCCTCACCAAGGGCCGCCTGGGCGACCTCAAGTGGTTCGTCAAGGACGTCCTCAAGTGGGCGCCGGGAATCGGCTGGGGCATGCGCTTCCTCAGCTGCCCGTTCGTCAAGCGGAACTGGACCGCCGACCGCGCCTCGGTCGAGCGCACCTTCCACGCCCTGGTCGCCGAGCGCCTGCCGATGTGGCTGGTCATCTTCGCGGAGGGCACGCGGGTGAGGCCGGCCAAGCTCCTGAAGAGCCGCGCCTACGCGCTGCGCGAGGGGCTGTACGCCGCCGAGCACGTGCTGCTGCCCCGCACCAAGGGCTTCGTCGCCGCCGTCGGCGTCCTGCGCGAACACGTGAGCGCGGTCTACGATCTCACCATCGGCTACGTCGACGGGGTGCCGACACTGGGCCAGTACATCACCGGTGCGGTGCGGTGCGTCCACGTCCACATTCGCCGCTTCGCGATCGAGACCCTGCCGCGCGAGGAGGAAGCGCTCGCCCAGTGGCTGCGCGACCGCTTCGAGGAGAAGGACCGCCTGCTGGCGACCTTCTACGCGATCGGGGAGTTCGTGGCAGAGTAGCTGGCTGAGGACTTCTCGGGAACCCCGGCGCCCGGACGTCTGCTCTGCAGACGCCCGTCGTCGCCTGCCTCGGAGCGGGCGGCATGGGGAGGGTTCTCTGGGTCTCCGGCGGCCGCGCAGTCACGGTGTGACCGCACGCCTCGCGTTTCCGGCGGTCGCGAGGCCACGACAAGAGATCGCCGACTTCGTGGCGACCGCCGAAAGCCGCTCGGGCCGCCTCCTCCAATCGTGAGGCCGATACTCCCAACGCCAAGGGCCGTGGGAGCCCGGCGTCGGCATTCCCCTCCAAGCCTGGCTGGCTACTCTTCGCGCTCCAGGGGAATGCCGCGCCCGGCACGCCCGGAGAAGCGCACCATTCTCTGGAGCGCGCTGCGTCTGCGTTCTCCGGACGGACGGGGGAGCGTCTTGCGTTTCCCGTTTCCCGTTTCCCTGGGTGGGTGGGGGACTCCGTCACTTCATCACTTCATCACTCCGTCACTCCGTCACCGCCTGGGCGGGGTCACGCCTGGGTTGCTCGACCGGTTGAATGTTCTGCCCGAAGGGACTACGTTTGATAATTGGGGGTGCAGTTTTCACGCCAAGGGAGGTCACGTTGCGAACCGCTCTGTGGTCGCTCATGCTCGGCTCGGTCCTGCTCCTGGCGCTCGCGCTGTGGCTCGAGGGCAGACGGCACAACGAGGGCTGGGGCGGGCGGTACACCAAGATGTCGGCGCTGATCCTCGCCGGCGCGGCCGTGGGCACGGTCCTGGTGCTCTGGCCTCTGCACCTCACGATGTCGGCGTCGGCGAGCGACTCACTCTTCATCCCCGTGTCAGCGGTCTTCACGGCCCTGCTCGTACCGGACAGGCGCTTGGTCAAGAGCTGTCTCATTGTCGCCGCCGGCTGCGTGGCGTTGGCCCTTTTCTTCTACTGGCAGCGGCCCGTGAAGCCCGTGTCGAACGCCTTCTGGTGGAGCATGGGCGCGCCCGGGCCCTTGCTCGCCGCCGCGGTGTTCCTGGTGCTGTACGCCGCCGCGCGTTTCGTCATGCGGGGCACGGCTGGCGCCAGCAAGGAGACATAGCCAACCACGGGCCCAGCGGGCAGCAGCCTCTAGAGCGCGCTGCGCCCTCGCTCTCCGGGTGGGTGGGGGCTCGTCTCGCGTCTAGCGTCTTGCGTCTTGCGCCCCCCCGGGCGGGCGGGGCCACTCCCCAGGAACGGTCCCGCGGCGGTGCGGGGACGGAGCGGAAGGAGGCGAGCGGCCATCCCGCCGCGGGCGGTGGGGGGACCGGGCGCAGGAGGCTTGGCCCGAGGTCCCCCGAGGGTAAGCCTCCGAGCACGGTCCCCACGGCGTTCCCGGCGGGTGCAGCCGCGAGCCGACGCGCCGGTCCGTTCCCGCTCCGCCGGCCCGCGCAGCGGGTTGCGGGCAACGCCCGCACGGGACACGCGATCACGCCACGCCTGTGCTAGCAGGATCGCGCAGGGCGTTCTCCTCGCGCCTCGCCGCCAGCGAGCGAGGAGTGCACTGACCTCGTGGTCGTGCCGACGAAGCGAGCGCAGCGGCGGGGCGCGAGAGGGCGTTCCTGCGCGATCCCTCCCCTATCAGTAGGGAGGGGGGCTCACTCACCACCCAGGACGCGGGAGGCAGATCCGAGCGGAGCGGCCCCTCGGGGCCGGAAGGCCGGCCCGAGGTCTTCCTCGAAGACGGACTGACGGACCCCGAGGGGTGCGGTCGCAGGCCGCGGATCTGCCGTGGCAGGGATCCCCGTAGTGGGGGGCGACCTGGGGACGGTTCTCTGGGCTTCCCGCGGCCGTGCGGGCGCAAGGCCGACCGCGGGTCTCGCGTCCTACGTCTCGCTTTCCACCGTCGTCAGCCTCCGCGTCCACAGGTTGAGCGCGACAACCAGTGACAGCAGCAGGGCGCCGCACGCCTGGTGCGCTGTCGCGGCCGAGACCGCAGCGACATCGGGGTTGCCCTGGACCGCCACGCCGCCGGTCGCGATCAGCGCGGCGACACCGAGTATGACCTGGATCGTGACCACCAGGACCAGCGCGTCCGACAGCTCTCCGAGCGGCCGGAACATGGCCAGCAGGCGCCGGCCGCGGACGCCGGCCGTGATGCCGAGTGCAAACACGACGACCGCCATCCCGACGTGGTACCAGAGCCCCCACGACAGGTGGCGCTGCAGCGCGCCCAGCACTAGCTGCACGAGCAGGGCGCCGAGAAGGAGTCCCAGCAACGTGCGGTCGGTCCGGGAAGCCGGCACGCTCGCGGCGGGGCCGGCGTTCTTCCAGAAGCGCGACACCACGACCGCCAAGGCCACCATGAGGGCGAGGAAGAGCTGCCCCGAGATTCCGTGCACGACCGCCAGCGTGAGGTCCGGATGGGTCTGAGTGGGCGAGCTGCTCATGGTGAAATGACCGGTAACTCGCAGCCCCCCGAGAACCCCCTGCACGATGACGAACACGACCGCGACAGCCGCCAGGCGCTTCACCCAGCGCCGGGTTTCCACGCGCCAAAGCACGATGGCCAGCACCAGCGTCGTGAGGCCGACCAGCGAGCCGAACAGCCGGTGCGCATGCTCGTAGTAGATGCCGCCGGTCATGCGCGACAGTGGGTAGAGGAACATGTTGTAGCCGAAGGAGTCGGGCCAGTCGACGACCGCCAGCCCGGCCTCGTTGCTGGTTACCAGCCCGCCTGCGATCACCAGCAGGAAGGTCGCCGCCGCCGCCACCTTGGCCAGTAGCGCCGGCCAGTAGGGCTCCGCGCCGCGCCGGTGCTCTCCGAGTCGTCCGAGCAGGCCGCCGATGCCGCCGACCACCGCGCCCAGCAGCAGCGAGCCCGGGACCCACAGCAGCTCGGTCGGCGCGATGCGGTGCGAGTGCGTGGAGCTCAGCAGCGAGCCGAGGATCAGCATGTTGAGCGCGGATGACAGCAGCCCCACCAGCGCCCCAGCCTGCGGATGGTCAGGGACCAGCCGGCCGGCAGCGAAGCCGCCGCCGAGCAGGCACACCAGCATCGCGACGCCGATCAGCCAGCTCGGCGCCATCAGCGCCGGCAGCCTCCCGAAGTACGCCGCCCCCCACGCCGCTACCGTCGTCGCGAAGCCGAGCGCGAGCACGTACGTCTTGCTGGTTGTCACTGTCGGCAAGCCGCGTTCTCCCTCCGTCCCCACCGGTAGGCATGGTAGCCGCGTCCTGCGCCGGCGTCGAGTCTATGGCACCATGTTGCCGTGAAACGTACACCTCTCGTCATCGTCGCTCTCCTGCTGGTTGTGGCCGCGGTGGCGCCGGCCGCAGAGCCTCAGCACACCTGCCTGTGGAGGGTCGACGGCCCGTCGAATACCGTCTACCTTCTCGGTTCGTTGCACATGCTGCCCCCGGATGCCTACCCGCTGCCGGCCGCCATCGACAAGGCGTTTGCGTCAGCCGACACGGCTGTGTTCGAGGTTGACTTCGGGGAGGCCATGACCGCGGGGCTCGAGCTGCTCCAGCGAGGCTACCTGGGCGAGGGTCACCAGCTGCACGAGCT
>Ga0315542_1000411_pt1 | contig 26480 bp, 23 predicted proteins | sample SalMarSW160120MG_FD_202541 | JGI IMG/M metagenome (GOLD analysis project Ga0315542, IMG submission 202541) | Salt marsh sediment microbial communities from the Plum Island Ecosystem LTER, Massachusetts, United States - Salt Marsh Sediment SW1601-20 ... | reverse complement strand
GTAAGATGGATGATGTCCAGGCTATTCTGGAGAGGCTCTACACGCTGAAGGGGATCAGGGTGGTTAATCTCTGCGACGATGCCGGGGTCATCAAGTACAGCGGATTGCCGGGAAACAGGGGGGCGGCCTGCTCTCTCGGGCTCACAGAAAAGGCACTGCATACGGGTTCTGTTGTGAAGGGCCTGGAAATGTTCGGCAGAGAGCGGGTGCTTTATTATGCAATGCCCATTCCGAACGAGAACACCTGTTACCGGTGTCACGGTTCCCGGAAAGAGATATTGGGAGCCCTCACCGTGGGAATGAGCTGGACTCCCTTGGAAAACAGGATCGCTTCACTCAGGAACAGGCAGATTATCCTGGTCATGTTCTCGTTACTTGTTGTGGGCTTTTTCCTCATGTTGTTCCTTTCTCGATATATTACGAGACCTCTCTCTCAGTTAACAAGACTGGCGGATGATATCAGCCGCGGAAATCCGGGAAGTGATCTCGGCAGGGTTCTCAAGTGCTGGGAGATGGAGAATTGTGCAAAAGAGGACTGCCCCGCGTACGGGAACCTTGAGATCATGTGCTGGCACAGGGACGGCACACTCTGCCAGGCCCAGCCCTCAGGAACATTTCCTGAGAAGCTGGATTTGTGCCGGAAGTGCAAGGTGTATAGAGCCAATGCGGGTGATGAGATGGTGCAATTGGCTGATTCGTTCAAACATATGCTGTACAGACTGAGGAAGTCGGAAGAGGATTTACGGAAGTCCGAGGAAAAATACCGCCTGCTCTTTGAGACAGAACCGAACCCCGTTTTGATTCTTGAACCGAAATCATTAAAGATCCTTGATGCCAATGAGAGGGCGGAAAGCCAGTATGGGTATACAAAACAAGAGCTTATGAAAATGTCCTTTGTTGATCTGGAACAGGAAGGGACTCCTCAGGAAATCATGTCCGCTTTTCAAGGGGGTGTGGAGGAACAATGTGTCCTTTTCTCAAAGAAGCGTCATCAGAGAAAGGACAGGAGCCTGTTTTTCGCCAATGTCCATATCTGCCGCGCACGGTATGTGGACAGGGATGCCCTGATCGCCACCACAACTGATATTACCGAGAGCGTTCTGAAAGAAGCCCAGCTCATTCAGACCAGCAAGCTTGCCACGTTGGGTGAGATGGCCACCGGTATAGCGCATGAGTTGAATCAACCACTCAATGTGATCAAGATCGGCAGCGCATTTCTCCTGGAGACGATCCAGGCGGGCAAGCAGGTGAGTGATAAGGATTTAACCATTATTGCCGAAGAATTTAATGGGGAGGTGGACAGGGCCTCCGGTATTATCAATCATATGCGGGATTTTGCCCGTACGGGGAAGATTGCAACCGAGGAGGTGCACATAAACGAACCGATCAGGGGTGTTTTCAAGGTACTGGCCCAGCAACTGAGATTGCGGCAGATAGAGCTGAAACTGGAACTCCATGAAAATCTCCCCACGATCACGGCAGACAGGAACAGGCTGGAACAGGTTTTCATCAACCTGGTCACAAATGCCCGGGATGCCCTGGAGGAGGCACCCGGTCCTGATAAGTTGTTGAAGATAAAATCGTTTATGGATAATGGAGAGGTTGTTGTTACCGTGGAGGACACGGGCAAAGGGATCCCGGACGGGATTGTCAACAAGATATTTGAACCGTTTTTTACGACAAAAGAGGTCGGCAAAGGGACCGGGCTTGGGCTCTCCATCAGCTATGGCATCATCAGAGATTACAACGGCACGATAACGGTGCAAAGTGAAGAGGGCATGGGTACCACCTTCCAGCTGCGTTTCCCTCCGTCCGCAGGAGACGGGCAGGAGACCTGACGGAGAACCCATGGGAAAAACATCGGAAAATATCTCTATGTCGAAGCTGCTGCTCATCGACGATGAAAAGCCCACACGGAAGATCCTGGGTCTTTATTTGCGAAGCCTGGGATATGAAGTGATCACAGCGGCGGATGGTCGGGAGGGGATCGAACTTTTTGAACGGGAAAAGCCCCCGATCGTGTTGACCGACATAAAAATGCCCGGTACAGACGGCCTTGAGGTCCTGAAAATAATCAAACAGATGGATCAGGAAACAGAGGTAATCGTCATCACCGGTCACGGGGATGTTGATGTGGCAATAAAATCCCTTGAGCTTGAGGCCTCTGATTTTATCACAAAACCAATCGCAAACGATGCCTTGCTCGTTGCCCTGAAAAGGGCCGAGGAAAAGGTGGGAACAAAGAGGATGCTCAGAGAATACACGAGTCATCTGGAAGACAGGGTGAAAAAGGCAACGGAGGAACTCAGGGAACGGTATGAATTTGAAGGAAATCTCATCCAGCATTCCATTGACGGGATCATTGCCACTGACGCCGAAGGAAATATTGTGACCTTTAATGGGGGTGCGGAAAAAATTTTCGGGTATTCCCGGGATGATGTGGTGAAAAGAGGAAGTATCGCCAATCTTTACCCGCGAGAGACAGCTCGTGAAATCAGGGAGGGTTTAACCGGGAAAGAGAGCGAAAACCGATCAGAAGACGACTGGAAGGAAATTCTTGTTCACGCGAAAGGAGGAGATGAGATCCCGGTGCGATTTTCAAGAGCATTCCTCCGGCAAAACGGCGTTGTCATTGGAAGCGTGAGTTTTTTTCATGATCTGCGGGAGATAAAGCGGCTGGAGAGGGAGTTGCTGGAAAAGGAACGGCTTTCCACTATCGGACAGACAGTCGCGAGCCTCGCACACTATATCAAGAATATCCTCTACGGCCTCGAAGGCGGGGTCTATATTGTAAACAAAGGGATCAGAAAAAAGAATTTCAAGAAACTGGACAGTGGTTGGGACATTGTTCAAAGGAACATCTCCAAGCTCTCTGAATTGGCCCTGGACCTCCTGAATTATTCCAAGGAGCGGGAACCGGAATATGCACGATGCTCTCCCAACAGTATCGCGGCGGACGTCTGTGATTTGATGAATTGCAAGGCAAGGGAGGGCCATGTGGAAATCAAAAGAGATTTTGATCCTGACATGGGCGAGGCATTTATAGACCCGAAGGGCATTCACCGGTCTCTCCTGAACCTTGTTTCAAATGCCGTCTGGGCTTGTATGACTGATGAGGAGTCGGACAGGAAACATATGGTTCAGGTGACCACAAAACGGGGAAAGGATCTGTCCGTTACCCTGCAGGTGGCTGATAACGGTGCCGGCATGGACGAAAAAATCCGGCGGCAGCTGTTCAGCGGGTTATTCAGCACAAAAGGGTCTAAAGGGACCGGTCTGGGTCTCTTGATTACGCAGAAGATCGTTCAGGAGCATGGAGGAACAGTAGAGGTACATTCCCAATCCGGGGAGGGCTCTAGATTCGCCATCCACCTTCCTGAGCGGCAAGCGGAAAATGATCAGGAAGGTACCTGCAGTCCCGGTAACGATGCGCAACAACGGAAAAGGCGGCAATGATCTCTGTGTTTATTGAGCGCCCGTACAGAGTGATGGTATGCTTGTTCGTTCTGATTTGAAAAGAGAAGAGAGAGACCGATTACAGGACCTCATCACCTATTTTGGATCGAGGGTACCACATCTCCAGATGGTGAAGGTGGACAAGATGGTCTACATAGCGCAACTCTATCATTATTCAGCGTATGGCGAACTCATAACCGGTGTCCCCTTTATCAGCCTCAGTCGAGGTCCTCATGCACCGGATATCAGGTCCATTATGGAGGAACTGCTTGCAAGGAATATCATATACATAGAGCAAAACCGCTCCGAAATTGAATCGGCGAATCCCTGCCTCCTTATAAAATGTGACGACACGGGAACAGGTCATCTGCCGGATCGCTGTTTGAACACCCTGCAAAACGTGATCGAAGATTGGGGGCAGAAAAAATTCGGAAAGGTCCTTGATTATCTTACCAGAACCGTGCCCTTTCTTTCGACTCCATACAAGGAGCCCATAGATTTTCGAAAGAGCCCGCCGTCTCATCAGGTCAAGGAAGTCTTACCCCTCTCCCGAAGAACGCACATACACCGGTTCATCCATTCCCCCGGAGAGGTCGTGTGGAACAAAAACGATTCGGCCCGCGATGCAGCGGGCGTGTCCCTTATCGAGGTGGCTGAAATCTACTTGTGCCTGTGCGGGACTGTCCCTCAGGGAATTGTTTCCCGGGAGCATCTTGGTTTTGATATCCGAACTGTTTCGGCGGCTTTGGCTGTTCCGGACGAGATCGGAGTGCAGGGTTCAGGCCGAGAGGATACTGATCTTGATCTCAGCAGGGCGGCAAGACTCACGGAATCACTGGCGCACGCCCGTTGTTTCAACCATGAAAATGAGAAGGTGGCGTTCTGGGCAGGTATGTTCTTTCTGAAGAAACGAGGATATCCTTTGGATAAAGGTTTTCAGGAAGGAATTTTTCCCAAACTATATGAGTATGAAGCGATCAAAGCGTATTTTGGGGGGATCAGCGGGACGGTTTGAATCACTGAAAGACAACAAAGGCGGGAATCGTCAGGAAACAGGAAAGACCGGAGGTTCCTCTATTGTAAGAAAACCATGTATGAAGAAGGAGGTGTTTGGTATGCAGAAAAGAGTATTGGCCATTGATGACGAACCGGATGTGTTGACCTTTTATTCGGAGATTCTGGAAGACAATGACTTCATCCCCATCACGGCGGATAGTGGTCTGGAAGGGCTCATTAAGGCGCGGGATGAAAAGCCGGATCTCATTCTCCTCGACATCATGATGCCCAAGAAAAGCGGGATGTTGACGTACAAGGAGCTGAAAAAGGATGAAAAGCTGCAGGATATCCCTGTGATAATCATTACCGCCATTTCAAGGGAAGTTGATTACAAGAGTCTCCTGGACAGATCATCTACCGGAAGGGTCGGGCCGCAAGGCCATCTGACAAAGCCTCTGAAACCGGAGGAGCTTATCGAGGAAATCAAGAGAGTGCTTGGCTGATCCGGTCCGGAATTTGGGAATAAAGGAATGGGGAATCACCCTGAAAGACCCCATGTGCTCTCGTTGAGAGCATTGTGGCCGGTGGTGAAATATGTCCGGAGATCTTTTCTTTTGCCTTGTCACGGGCCTCGGAATCCACTATATTCCGATTCAATCTAGTGCGTCTTCAGACAATTGTGAATGCCCTTTTCGGGCCTGTGGCACAAGGAGGAAAGCATGGAAAAGATAGAATTCGTCACCGCGCGGGAGATCCTGGATTCAAGAGGCAATCCGACCGTGGAAGTGGACGTCGGCCTGGACGATGGGAGCTTCGGGAGGGCCGCTGTTCCATCCGGTGCATCCACCGGCAAATACGAAGCAGTGGAACTGAGGGATAAGAAGAAGCGGTACGGAGGAAAAGGCGTTGAGCAGGCGGTCACAAATGTGAACAGGGTCATTGCACCTGCCCTGATAGGAATGGAAGCACAGGATCAACGGTTGGTGGACAAGACGCTCATTGAGCTGGACGGCACCCCCAACAAGAGCAAGTTGGGAGCCAACGCTATCCTGGGCGTTTCCCTTGCCGTGGCCAGGGCCGCGGCAGACGCATTCTATATGCCCCTCTACCGGTATATCGGCGGAACCAATGCATGCAGGATTCCCATGCCAATGATGAATATCCTCAATGGAGGGATGCACGCGCCCAACAATGTGGATCTCCAGGAATTCATGATCATGCCCATCGGCGGAAAGACTTTCAAGGAAGCGCTTCGGATGAGTGCCGAGGTCTTCCATGCCCTTGCGAGCGTCCTGAAATCCAAGGGTTATTCCACCGCTGTTGGGGATGAGGGAGGATTCGCCCCAGACCTCCAGTCAAACGAGGAGGTTATTGAAATGATCCTTGCCGGGATAAAACAAGCCGGGTACCGGGCCGGAAAAGACATCGCCCTGGCCCTGGATCCGGCATCGTCTTCCTTTTATAAGAGTGGGAAATACGTGTTTTTCAAATCCGACGGTTCCAAACGGACAGGGAGCGAAATGATAGCGTTCTACAAGGATTGGGTAGACCGGTATCCCATTGTCTCCATAGAGGACGGCCTTGCGGAGAATGACTGGAAAAACTGGAAAAAGATGACTGAGGCCATGGGAGACCGCATACAGATTGTGGGGGATGATCTCTTTGTGACCAACACCGGGCGGATAGCAAGGGGCATTAAGGAACAGTCGGCCAACGCGGTGCTTATCAAGCTGAACCAGATCGGGACGCTCACCGAAACCCTCGCTGCCATCCAGATGGCCCGCAAAGCGGGGTGGAATGCGGTGATCTCTCATCGCTCGGGAGAAACGGAAGATACGTTTATCGCGGACCTGGCCGTGGCTACCGGGACCGGACAGATCAAGACCGGCTCGCTCTGCCGTTCCGAGAGAATCTGCAAGTACAACCAGCTCCTGAGAATTGAGGAGGACCTTGGCGAAGAGGCGGAATTTGGATGGGAGGCGTAGATGGCGTACGATGCAGCAAAAGATCAGATTCTCGAGTCGTGGGAAAATAATGAGACAGGCTTGATCATCAGCATTTGCCGGTACGGGGAGGGAGATCCAAAACTCCAGATCGGTCCCCGTTCCTACACAAAGAAGGATGGTTCAAAGGGTACCACCAGGACAGGACGGCTGAGCATTGATGATCTGCTCTGGCTTTCCGAAATCCTGGACGAGGTACGAGATAAAATGAACGGACATTTTATGGAGGGCTGAGACCGGCCGAATCTGCGTCCAATATCCCCGCCTCCGCGAGAATGGTACTCAGTGTTTCTCGTTCCCCGTCGCTCAGCGGGAGCAATGGAGATCGGACCGGGCCGCCGTAGTAGCCGAGCATGTCAAGGGCCGCTTTCAGGCCTCCAATGCCGAAGCGGGCGGTGACGGCCGCGTTCAGCGGGATCACCTTCCGTTGAAGTGCGGCCGCTTCGTTGATGAGGCCGTTCCTGAACAAATCATAGAGGTCCAGGGACTGCTGAGGGGAAATATTGGCCATGGCCATGATTCCTCCTACTGCGCCCACTGCCAGTGCGGGAAAGAAAAACCCTGCGGACCCTGCCAGTATTTGAAAGTCCTTCCCCGTCATTCGCACCATATCGGCAATTTTTGAAATATTCCCGCCGCTGTCTTTGATTCCGACAATGTTGGGATGTTCCGACATCCGGGCGACAGTCCCGGCGTCCAGGTCGACATGAGTGAATTTTGGAACGTTGTAGATCAGGACGGGCCTGGGCGAGGCATCGGCAACAGAGAAATAGTGGCCGGCCAGCGCGTCAGCGGTCATTTTTCCGCCGTAGAAATGGGGAGTGATGATCAGGACTGCATCCGCTCCGATTTCCGCTGCCTCGCGAGTGAGCTCGATGGTGGCCCTGGTGGATTCACACCCTGTTCCGGCGATCATCCATTTGTTGGAAGGTATCGCCTTTCGGGCTGTTTGGAGGATAGCGAGTTTTTCGGGATGGGAGAGGAAAACGGTTTCTCCGTTGGAGCCCATGACCACATATCCGGTCAACGGATACTTGTTCCAGCGTTCAAGATTGTCGGTCAGGGCCCGGTGATTTACCTCTCCTTGACGGTCAAAGGGTGTCGGAATGGGCGGCACTACACCTGCCAGGGATTTCTTGCGTTCATGCATGGGCTGTTTCCTCTCTTTCCGAATCGGCAAATTCATACTGCAGGGCAGCTGCCACTGCAACGGCAGCCGTCTCGGCCCGCAGGGTTTGAGGTCCTAAGGAAACGGAAATGAAACCTGCTTCTGCGGAGAGAGATATTTCCCCTCGGGTAAATCCTCCTTCCGGCCCCACAAGAGCCAGGACCGTCGGTGATCGCGAACCGAAGGGGCGCAGCACGGATTTAAGGGTATTGCTCTCTTCCGCTTCCCATAAAATGAGTTTCAGTGCCTGTGTATGCACCAGGCTCCGGAGCAGTTCCGGGAAGGGGGCAACAGGCATGATTTCAGGAGGCCGGGCTCGATCTGATTGTTTGGAGGCAGCTATGGCGATATCCTGCCACCGCCTCATCCTGTGCGCCATTTTGTCTGCCTCGGGACGGACGATGGTCCTTTCTGAAATAAAAGGACAAATGGACCTCACTCCCAGTTCCGTCGTCTTTTGAATCATGAGTTCCATTGCCCCGCTTTTCAGGACAGCCTGACCTATGGCAATGCTGACCGGTGATGACGGAGGCGCAGGGAGGGGCCTCTCCAGGAGGATGGCGACGTTTCCCTGGTTCACGGATTCGATGCACACCTGGAACCGGGCTCCCTTTCGGTCAAGGAGGATGAAACGGTCTCCCGGCCCCATCCTCAGTACGCGGGTAATGTGTCGCGCCTCTCGGCCCGGAATGGTCAAACGGCCGTCTGTTGCATGGATTTCTTCCACAAAGAATCGGCGCACCAGGCGTACCTCAGGCAAATTTCCTGGCCAGAATACCGGCCCAGTTTTCCTGGAACAGCGTTTTCTCTCGCATGAACCCGTGGTTTTCGAGAGACGGCAGTACCACATGGACCTGATTTTCCAGGAGCCCTGAAAGTATCAGATGCCCCTCCGGTTTCACCACCAGGGAAAAATGATCCATGAGGTCCAGTATGGTATTCAGCATCAGGTTCGCAGTCACCATGAAAAAATCGGAGTCCCATTGGGCAAGGGGCCTGGCGCTCAGTTCAATGTCCCCTTCAAGACCGTTTAACCGGATGTTTCTCCCGGCCCATTCCAGGGCCTCCCTGTCAATGTCAATGGCAGCGACCTTTTCCGCACCGAGCATGGACCCATAGATGGCCAGAATTCCACTTCCCGTGCCCACGTCGAGCAGGGACCATGATGGCGGCTTTTCCACCAGTTCCATGGCCCGGAAACACAGGCGGGTTGTGGGGTGTTTCCCGGTTCCGAAGGCCTGCCCCGGATCAATGCGGATAATCGTTGCTGCGGTACCAGGGGGGACGGGTTCCCAGGCAGGTACGACGACCAGGAAGGGGGTGACCTGTTCGGCTCGAAAAAACCTCCGCCACTTCCTGCTCCAGTCTTCGTCCTGAATCGGATTGAAGTGAATTTCCGGCGCCGGGGCCTGGGGAAAAAACGATGCCGTCTTCCGGACAGCGACCATGACTTTTTCACGTGATTCTTCGAAGTTGCCGGGGAGAGGGAAATAGGCTTTCAAAACCCCCTCACCGAAGTCCTCGGTCACCAAGCCGGTACATCCCAGATCGAACAGCATGGCGGAGAGGGCCTCGTGGACTGCCGGGTCTGAGCGGATCACTATTTCCATCCATTCCGGGCCAGGGGGACCGGCAGAAGCCATCACAGTACCCTCTCACATGGATCTCAACTCGCTTTTCAAGCCTTCTCGAAAACGTAGTTTATCTGGCCGTCCGGCAACGTATTGGCAACGGTTTTCATTTCCATGCCGATTTTGATCTCATCTTCGGGCACACTGCCCGCAATCCTTCCGAACACCTTGTAATCCCCGTAATCCAGGAGAGCGATGGCATAGGGAAGGTCGTCTCCGAACCCGATGGGGGCGTATTCGAGCCTGCTGTAGGTGACGAGTTTTCCGGTCCCGGAGATTTCAACCCATTCCATATTGCTTGTCAGGCATCGGTAGCAGTCCGCTCTGGGCGGAAAGAATATCGTGCCGCAGTCCGTGCAGCGGGATGCCATGACCTTTCCATCTTCCAGGTAGTTGATGAAGTCGTTCACCTTGGTGATGGCGGTAAAGCTCACTGTCCCGAATTTGCTGAATCTGGTATCCATTTCCTTTTTCTTTGCCATGTGTTACCTCCCCAGGATCGTGACGTTTCCGTACAGACCCACACCGCCGATATTGTGAACCAGCCCTATTTCCGGATCCTTGACCTGCATCTCGCCCGCTTCTTCCCTGAGTTGAAGGACGATGGTCCTGATCTGGGATCCTCCTGTGGCCCCGATGGGATGGCCTTTGGAAAGCAGACCCCCATCCACATTAATGGGGATAGTCCCTTCCTTGTAGGTTTCTTTGCTGCGGATCAGGTCCTTGCCTTCCCCCGGCTTGGCAAACCCCAGGTTCTCATACGCCATCATCTCGGCGATGGTGAAACAGTCGTGAACCTCTGCCACATCGATATCTTTCGGGGTGATGCCGGCCATTTTGTATGCCTCATTCCCGGCCTGCTGGGCAACGGTGAGGCCGCTGAAAAGATTCCTTCCAGCGAGGTTGACGGCGGTGGAGGCAGCGCCGATGCCCATGATCCAGACCGGCTTGCTGCTGAAGGCCCGGGCTTTTTCCTCATTCGCCACGATAACACAAGAACTCCCATCGGCGTTGGCACAGCAATCTCCCACGCGAAGAGGGCTGGCAACCGGCCCTGACATGGGGCTCTCAGGATCTGAGAACTGCTCCAGCGTCACCGGTTTCCGGTACACTGCTTTTTCATTGATCTGGCCGTAGGTGGCTGCCTTGACCCGAATCAATGCCAGATCTTCAGGGGTGGTGCCGTATTTGTCCATGTGAGCCCTGGCGTACATGGCATAATAGGCAGGCATCATGGTCCCGAACGGGCTTTCCCACTGGATGTCGGCACCCCGACCCATGCGTTCCTGGGATTCGGCCGAAGATATTTCCGACATTTTCTGGAAGCCGATCACGGCTACTACGTCATGGAGCCCCGACTTCACCAGCGCATACGCTGTCTTGAGGCCGGTGCTGCTTGAAGAACAGAGGCTCTCAAGATAGAAGGTGGGTTGCGGTGTCAGCCCCAGGTATTCCGCAAAGACCCCTGCCGGCGAGCGCTGCTTGTCATATTCCGGCGCAGAGCAGACGATGGACGCGTCGATGTCTCTCACTGAAATTCCCGCATCTTTCATGGCGTCCTTGAATCCTTCAAAGACGAGTTCCCGGATGGAACCGGGATATCCCCTGACAAAGGAGCTCTGGCCCACGCCAATAATTCCAACTTTTCCCATAAGGAACCTCCTCACTTGTTTTGTGCTGTTGTTGCGAAGATGGCGCCGCATGTGCCGGCCCGTGCTTCAGCACCTATACTCACGGCTTGCAGAACGGAAAAAAAGTATAGGGAAAGAAGTGGGAAGGGTCAAGCGAAAAGGGGTTTGACATCTCCCGGTACTTCTGCATGATAAAGAAAGAGCGGGGTGTGCAACGCCCGGGAGGGAAGTGAGACTTCATGAATATTCGCTTTATCTACATTACGGCCGCCCATCTGGACGAGGGAAAGGCCATCGGCCGGGCCCTCGTGTCTTCGCGTCTGGCCGCCTGCGTGAATATTATCCATCCTGTGCATTCCCTGTATTGGTGGAAGGGAGATATGCAGGAGAGTTCAGAGGTGGTTGTCGTGGCCAAGACGCGGGATGACCTGGTCAATGACCTGATCGAGAAAGTCAAATCCGTGCACAGCTATGAGTGTCCATGCATCGTGGCGCTTCCAATACGGGAAGGGAACAAGGACTTCCTGGACTGGGTGGTGCGCGAGACCGGGACGCCGAAAGGTCAATAAGGGTCATTTCAGAAAAAGGCCCTGGAAAACAGCTGGGGACTTATTCGGGATCCCTTGCGGGGAAGACCTGGAAGCGGAAGAGTTTTCCTTCTATTGGGCCGTTTGGCATGGCCCGCGTCAAAGACGGCTTCATACCTATTTCTCCCATCAGCGACGGATCGCCGATGTACAGGAATACGGTTGCGCCCGGACATCGGTGTTTCAATATATCCCCCATTTTCCTGTAAAGAGCGGCTGCCTGTTTCCGGTCACCGATCCTCCTGCCGTAAGGAGGATTACATACAATGAGGCCGCCGGGAAGTCTTATGTCTTGTATGGGGGCGGTTTTCCAGTCGATGTTTTCTGCCCCGGGCAGGTGTTCGCAGTTCTTTCTGGAAATCTGCACGGCCTGCCTGGATACATCGCTCCCGAAAAGGATCCCCCGGGGGAGGGCCCTGATTCGACGATTTTCTTCCTCTTTTACCCTCTTCCACATATCCGGTTCGAAGTCGGGCAGCTTCTCAAAACCGAACTGCCGCCGGAGGTACCCGGACGGGATCCTGCAGGCGTGCATTAATGCCTCGCTCACGAGTGTGCCGGATCCGCACATGGGATCACACAGCGGGTCCTTGCCGTCCCATCCGGTCAGACGGACGATGGCGGCGGCCAGTGTCTCCCGCATGGGCGCTTCAAGCGTCCTGTCGCGGTATCCTCTTTTATGAAGGGCTTCCCCGGAGGTATCGAGGCTGATGACTGCCTTGTTATTCTGAATATGGATGTTGAATCGAACATCAGGATTACTGGTTTGGACGTCCGGCCTTTTTCCCGATGTTTCCACGAAATGATCCGCAATGGCGTCCTTGACGCACAGTGCCGCGTATTTTGAGTGGGTGACCCTGCTCTGGGAAACAGTGGCCGAGACAGCGAATGTGTCATGGAGTGAAAGAAGCTTGGACCATTGGATTGTTTTTGCCGTCCGGTACAGATATTTTGTACTGTGACACTGGAAGGTGAGAAGTGGTGCGAGAATCCTGGATGCGATGCGGGACTGGTAGTTGATCCGGTAGAGTGTCTTCTTATCTGCCTGAAAATAGACCCCTTTGTAAATGGGCCTGATGTTTGTTGCGCCGAGATCGGCTAATTCTTCCGCGCAGAGGTCTTCCACCCCACTCGCGAGCTGCGCAAAATAGCCGTTCCATTTCCGGTATTGGAAGATTGGCGCTTGAACCTTCTGATTCATTTCAAAATGCAGACTGTATTGTCCCTTTGCATAAATCCGATGACATGCAATGATAGATGAAAGAGAGGATTCTGAAAAGAGTTTATTCTTAACCCCTATTAAAACTTACAATATATGCCGAATCCGATAAAAGGGGAAGCATTTCTCAGCTGATCGAAAAAATCTTCACCTTGCTCGCCTGCACCCATAGCGAGGCTTGGAAAAGAGTCATCCGGAATGCCGAATTCCTGGGGAATGCTATGGTTATTCTGAAAGGCGATGCCCAGATCAAGGCAAACATTCCACATCTTCCTGCTGCCAAGCTCGTGATTCAGGGATATTCCCATGTGCTCCTCGGCGGTGAGATGGCTTGAATCAAAGGGCCTGGAGATAGTGTGTTTGATTGGTCCGCCCATCTCGGTTTTCTTGAAAGAGGGAGCAGGACTCCATTTCGTCAGTTCCGCCCAGAGCACATCCTTTGCCGTGAGCAGAGCGCCAACAAACGGGAAATATTCACTCAACTCCTGAGAGGCAATAGTGTGTTCTGAACGGATAAACGGGAAGTGAATGAGGGCAAAATCTTTGTTATTAAACAACAGAAAGGAAGCGAGACTTGGGGATTTTTCCCATTGCTGGAAAAGCTTATGATCATTTGAATCGGTAAAACTCCGAGCATCCGCGAAACCTGCCTGGGAGGAGGCCAGCGACAGGAACAAACCGCCAATGAGAATTGCAAGAAATTTCTTCATCGTTCGCCAGGGCCTTTTTTTGCGTTTCCGGGAAGTGAATATATCAGCCTTTACACAAGGGACGTTGCAACAAGCATACCGCTTCAGGTAAGAGACAGATAAGAAAATAATATCAATAAGTTGAATCACTTTTCCTTGTTTCCTGTATAGCAAGAGCCCCGGAAAAGGGGTGCACTTTTTTCTACTCAATGGATATTTTTGTACAAATGAGGTGTCCGGATACCTTGCGCCCGAAAGAGTTCATCGGCAGAAATCACTAAGATCTTGAATGGAAGGATAGGCGATCACTCGGAAAGGGCTTTATCCCGTATGTTCTTGAATCTATGGGAGAACATTAGAGTACCGGCGAACCGTAAGGACCATACTTGATCCCCAGCCAGAGCACAAACGTCGCGGCAGAAAGGAGCGTATTCATGGAAACGGCGGCAGACGCCAGTTCGATGGATCCGTCCATTTCACCAGCCATCACGTAGGTGATGGTGGCAGTAGGAGATGCCAGCAGGATAAGGCCGGGAAGAAATTGTGCGGGAGAGAGCTGCAGCCAGTGATAGAGCGCGATACCCAGCCCGGGGAGCACCAGGAGTTTCAGCACGCCCGCGCCCATGGCCGGGAGAAGATGCGACCTGATCAGCCCGAAAGAAAGGGATGCCCCGATCACGAGCAAGGCCAGCGGCAGGGCCATTCCGCTGATGATTCCCAACACGCGGTCCGCCGGCACAGGGATGGGTATTCTGAAAAGGGAGAAGGCGATTCCCGCCATGGCGGAGAGAATAACCGGATTGAAGGCAATCTTCCCTGCAAAGAAAAACAGCCGGTGCCCGGTACGTTTCTTTGAAGCAAAGGCTTGCAGGGCAAGGACGGCCAGAAAATTCTGCAGTAACATGAGGAATGCGGCAAGAATACTGGCCCGCGTGAAGCCTTCCTTGCCGAGGAAGTAGTATGCCACAGCCAGACCGATATAGCCGAGATTTCCGTGAAAGGAGCTCTGCAGAAAGGTGCCGAAGTTCCTCTTAGGCATTGAGCACAGGGTGCCGGCGAGAAGGGCAAGGCCGAAGACGGCCACCACCGGAAGCAGCGTTCCGGCAAGCAAAACGGGTTGAAAATGAGAACCGAACGAGGCCCCTGCTACCTCCCGAAAGATCATGGCCGGAATAGCCAGGTAATAGACCATTCTGTTCAGAGGACCAATGAGGTTCCCGGGCAGGAACCCGCGTGATCGCAGTGACCATCCCAGAAGGATGATGACAAAGATGGGGCCGACGGTGTAAAGGACGTGCAGCATGAGCGCCCCTGAAGGGAACTTCCTTAGAGCCCCATGTCCGCATTGATGAGGATGATCTTCACCCGGCCCTTGGGGTACGATTTTTCAGTGATGGTCCACGTATTACAGATGCGGTCTGGAGCATTGCATTCCTGGCAGTAGCCGGTCTTTGCACAGGGCGTTTTCTTGTCGAGGCGCATGGCATTTGCAGGAGCTGCAAAGTTCTTTATACGGAGCATGGCATCTTCGAGGTCGGGAACGATCTTGTTCCGGCCCACCAGCACCACCACATGTTTCGGACCGAACGTGAGCCCGCCGATGCGATTGCCGATCATGTCCAGGTTGACGAGAGTGCCGGTTTCCGTAACAGCATTGGTGCCGCAGATAAAAAGATCCACCAGCAGTGCCTGTCTTCTGCGCTCCAGGACTTCTTCACTTGGAATGCTTCTGTCATGGGTGTCCAGAATCTCCAGTTCAGGCATTGCCTTGAGCGCGTCATAGACTCCGGCCCCGATAACGGTCGTGGAGCCGCCGAAAGCGACGCTTCCGGCCCCGCTTTCGGGGAGCACTTCGTTCAGCAGGATTTCGCGGGCATGATCGCCGTTCCTGGCGAGAGATACCCTGAAATTGTTTGCTTCCAGGGCCTCCTTGACGTCTTTCAGCCGGACATTCCAGTAAAATTCAACAGGTTTTTCCATTTCCTCCTCCTTTCGCTTTAGGCCGCGATGGTACCTCAAAAGCAAGCTCCGTTGCAAGATCATAAAATTCGATATGGCGACTTTATAACGAGTCGACTTCAGCCTTGAAAAATGCATAGTTGTTTAGAGTTTCGCAGCTTTTTCTTGAAAAATGAGGAACCTTATGCTAATCAACCGAAAAGGCTTTGCAAATTGGCGGATAAGATGTGCCGGGCTGCGTACGGCGGGTGTCTTTTTGCCAGGGACGCGGTTTGCGGCGGAACACTGAACCTGAAGACGGGAAAGGAGGGACAGAGTATGAAGTTTTTTAAGGTGTGTGCGTTGATGGTGGCCCTGGTGTTCCTGGCTATGACCGGAATGGCAATGGCAGGTGAGACTCTTGATGCGGTGAAGGCAAGGGGCGTCCTGACTGCGGGCGTCAACGGCGGTGTGTTCGGATTCAGCATGCCTGACAAGAAGGGAGAATGGAAAGGCCTTGACGTGGATACGGCCAAGGCTATAGCAGCAGCCATATTCGGCGACGCGAACAAGGTCAAGTACGTGGCGCTGACGGCTGTCCAGCGTCTTCCGGCCCTGCAGTCGAAGGAGATTGACGTATTGTGCCGCAATACCACCCAGACCCTGACGAGAGAAACCGTCAACGGTCTCAATTTCGCTCACGTGAATTTCTACGACGGCCAGGGTTTTCTGATCCCCAAGAAGCTCGGTATCAAGAGTGCGAAAGAGCTGGCAGGCGCTACAGTGTGCGTCCTTCCTGGAACGACTACCGAGATGAATGCAGCTGATTTCTTCCGGTCCCACGGCATGAAATGGAAGCCGGTTGTTATCGAAAACACCGCTGAACTGAGCAAGGCCTTCTTTGCGGGTCGCTGTGATGTTCTGACGTCGGATGCTTCACAGCTGGCAGCGCATCGCGCGGTTGCCCCCAATCCGGACGACTATGAGCTGCTGCCCGAAATTATTTCAAAAGAACCCCTGGCTCCAGTCGTGCGCCACGGGGATGATCAGTGGTATGACCTTGTCAACTGGACCGTCATGGCCCTGATACAGGCCGAGGAATTCGGCATTACCTCCAAGAATGTCGACGAGATGATGAAGAGCAAGAACCCCGAGATCCAGCGCTTTCTGGGAGTCACTCCCGGCATGGGGAAGGACCTTGGCGTGTCAAATGATTGGGTTTATAATATCATCAAACAGGTCGGCAACTACGGTGAGATTTTTGATCGAAACGTGGGCGTCAACACTCCTCTGGGCCTCAAACGGGGATTGAACGCTCTCTGGACAGAAGGCGGTTTGATGTACTCCGCTCCATTCAGATGATACGCATGTGGAATGCCCCTCTCCGGAGGGGCATTCTTTTTTGACCACCTGCCGTAAACGCCCATAGCCGGCAATTGACTTCCTGGCCGTGGCCCCAAGCCTTCCTTCCTCTATTGGAAGGATCCAGGAAGACGTGAGAGATCCCTCTGCCTGATGCAAAAGAAGCAACCGGAGAAGATTCCATTCTGGCTTGATCCGAAAAAGCGCGCTATCCTCTTCCAGATAGTCGTGCTGGGAATCGTCGGGCTGATCGGTTATTACCTGGTTTCAAATACGATTTTTAATCTCAGGAGCCAGTCGATTGCTACGGGGTTCGGGTTTCTTCACAAGGAATCTTCTTTTGAGATCGGGGAATCCCTCATACCCTATTCCGCCGCGAGTTCCTATGGCCGTGCCCTCCTCGTTGGCGCCCTGAATACGCTCGAGGTCTCTTTCATAGGGATTATCATAACCCTCATCCTCGGAACCTTCATCGGGATCGCCCGCCTTTCGACCAACTGGCTGGTATCCAGACTCTCCGGCATCTTCATTGAATTCATGCAGGATATTCCGGTCCTGTTGCAGCTGTTTTTCTGGTATGCAATCTTTTATGACAGCCTTCCCTCTCCGCGGCAGGCGCTCTCTCCTATAGAGGGCCTTATACTCAGCAACAGGGGGATCGCCTTTGCCATACCGGAGGCACATCCTGCCCACAAATACATGCTTCTTTTTTTCTTCGTGGCTTGTATCCTAACTTATTTTATCAGAAAATGGGCCAGGCGCAGGCAGGAGCAGACCGGCAAATATTTCCCTACATTCCGTGTCGGCCTGGGCTTAATCATCGGGTTTCCCTTGATCGTCTGGCTGCTCCTCGGAACTCCCACAAAGATGGATGTTCCCAAACTCGTGGGGTTCAATTTTAAGGGAGGACTCACCCTGAGCCCCGAATTTGTAGCGCTCCTGCTGGGCTTGGTGCTCTACACTTCCGCGTTCGTGGCCGAGGTGGTGCGGGCAGGCATCCAGTCCGTGAGCCGGGGGCAACGAGAGGCCGCAATGGCGATCGGTCTCCGTCCTTCCCTGGTCCTGAACCTTGTCATTTTGCCTCAGGCCCTTCGGGTGATCATTCCGCCGCTGACGAGCCAGATGCTCAACCTGACGAAGAACAGTTCCCTCGCGGTCGCAATCGGATTTCCGGATTTTGTCTCCGTTGCCAATACCACCATCAATCAGACAGGCCAGTCGATCGAAGGCATTGCCCTGATCATGGCTTTGTATCTCATCTTCAGCCTGTCCACCTCCGCGTTCATGAACTGGTACAACAAGAGAGCCGCACTGGTGGAGAGATAGGTATTTCCATGGCTGTGACGGCAGAGACCCATACACAAGAAATGAAACCCCCGGTAACCCATGTGGGCGTTATCGGATGGATGAAGGCAAACCTGTTTAACGGCGTTTTCAATTCCATCCTCAGCATAGCAACCTTATATCTGCTGTGGAAGGTGGTGCCACCCTTTATCAAATGGGCTTTCATTGACAGTGTGTGGCACACCACGGGAAAAGCGTGCAGGCATGTGACAGGCGCGTGCTGGTCGGTTGTCTGGGAAAACATTCGTTTCATCCTTTTCGGATTTTACCCGTTCGATTCCCAGTGGCGGCCGCTTTTGGCCATGCTGCTCCTTTTCGGGCTCCTCTTTTACAGTCAGAACAGGAAACACTGGAAAAAGCGTCTTGTGTATGTATGGATTGCGGGGCTTTTCGTTATGGGTCTGCTCATGAAAGGGGGGCTTTTCGGGCTGTCGGCAGTAGAAAGCACGAAGTGGAGCGGCCTTCCGCTTACCCTCCTGCTCTCCGTCTTTGGACTTACCGCCGCCTATCCCCTCGGCGTTATCCTGGCCCTGGGACGTCGATCCAAACTGCCCTTCATAAAGTGGCTTTGCGTGGCCTACATAGAGATGATCCGGGGCGTCCCTCTGATCAGCCTCCTTTTCATGTCGGCCATCATCTTTCCCCTGTTCCTCCCGGAAGGGGTCACCATCAACAAGATCCTTCGCGCCCAGATAGCCATTATACTCTTTACGGCCGCGTATATTGCGGAGGTGGTGCGCGGCGGTTTGCAGGCAATGTCCCGGGGACAGTATGAAGCGGCCGAGTCCATGGGATTGAACTATTACCAGACAATGCGGTTGATTATCCTTCCCCAGGCCCTTAAAATCGTGATTCCCCCCACAGTAAGCATCCTGATCTCGGCATTCAAGGATACCTCTCTCGTGGTGATTATAGCCCTGTGGGATCTTCTCAAGACAACGCAGTCGGTTCTGGCGAATCCTGAATGGATGGGATTCAGTCCGGAGGCCTATATTTTTGTAGCGCTCCTCTATTTTGGCGGCTGTTTTTCCATGTCCAGCTACAGCCGGAAGCTGGAAAGAGAGCTGTCGGCAGGTGAACAACGTTGATTGCCCAAGTTGATCGTTGCTTCAATGTATGGTAGTGTAGGACAAGGAATAAGGGGAATTCATGAAAGAACAAGAGACAAAACAGACGCAGACTGGGCAATCTGAAAACGCGATGGTGGAAATGGTTGACATGCACAAGTGGTTCGGAGAGTTCCATGTGCTCCAGGGAATCAATTTGCGTGTTGAAAAAGGCGAACGTATTGTTATTTGCGGGCCTTCCGGTTCGGGAAAATCCACCTTGATCCGCTGTATCAACCGGCTGGAGGAACATCAGAAAGGCCGGATTATTGTGGACGGCATTGAACTGACCAATAACATAAAGAATATTGAAAAGATTCGTGCGGAAGTGGGTATGGTGTTCCAGCATTTCAATCTTTTCCCCCATCTGACTATTGTCGATAACCTCACCCTCGGTCCCATATGGGTACGCAAGGTTCCGAAAGCGGAAGCTGAAGAGACCGCCATGTTTTACCTGGAAAAGGTGCATATCGCAGAGCAGGCGCGGAAATACCCGGGCCAGCTCTCCGGCGGGCAGCAGCAGCGTGTTGCCATTGCCCGCAGCCTCTGTATGAAACCGAAACTGATGCTTTTCGATGAACCGACATCGGCCCTCGATCCTGAAATGATAAAGGAAGTGCTGGACGTAATGATCGAGCTGGCCCAGGAAGGCATGACCATGCTGGTGGTGACCCACGAGATGGGTTTTGCCAAGAGCGTTGCTCATCGGGTCCTCTTTATGGATTTCGGTCGAATTGTTGAAGCCAACACACCGGCGGAGTTTTTCGACAACCCGCAGCATGACCGTACAAAACTCTTCTTGAGCCAGATTTTACATTAGCCCTGTGCTGGACCGCATTCCTCCGGGGCACCATCCTTAAACCGGTTCCGTGCAAACTCGGAATTTACAGCGGATCATTTTGCACGGAGATCATAGAAAAAGGAAAGGAGACTGAGATGGACGAAAAGCAACCGATTCACCCGGCAATTGCTGAAATGAAGGAGGATGTGAAGAAGGGATTGGTCACCCGCCGCGAGTTTTTGAGGTACGCAACTCTCCTGGGTATGTCTGCTGCGGCCGCAAGTCAGATGATCGGATTCACCTGGCCCAGAAAAGCCATGGCGGCCAAGATCAAACGGGGAGGGGTACTCAAGATCTCCCAGCAGATTCAGAAGATCGATCATCCGGCCCGCTATTCCTGGCTGCAGCCGTCCAATTCGATGCGGCAGGTACTGGAGTATATGACCCTGACGGATGCGGACAACATCACCCACCCCTATCTCTGTAAGAGCTGGTCGGCCAGCGACGACGTGAAGACCTGGACCTTTAACGTCAGAAAAGGCATCAAGTTCAACAACGGCGATCCCTTTACTGCCGATGACTGCATTTTCACCATCAACCAGTGGCTGGATCCGGATGTGAAGTCTTCGATGCTTGGTCTGGTGGGCTCCTATCTGGACCCCACCGGCATAGAGAAAGTGAATGACTATCAGTTCAAGCTGCACTGCAAACGAGGGACCATCGCCGTCCCGGAGCACTTCTTCCAGTATACGGCCCAGGTGCTGAATCACCGGACCTTTGAAGGCGACATCAAAAAGGCGCCCCACGGTACCGGTCCCTACTTGCTCGAAACTTACAAGGAAGGGGAAATCTGTGTGGTGAAGGCGCGAAAGGATTACTGGCAGAAGGGATTTGACGGCAAACCTCTGCCTTATATCGATGAGATGCGGTTCATCGACATGGGGTCGGAAATGGCGCCCCAGATAGCAGCCTTGAAATCGGGAGATATCGACTTGATCGATGCCTCCGATAATCCGGGACCGCAGATCATGAAGGCCGTCAAGAATGATTCCAATATCAAGGTACTGCCCATTGCCACGGCGACCACAAGGGTGCTTCGCATGCGGGTGGACACGAAGCCGTGGAGCGACAACCGCGTCCGGATGGCCTTGAAACTCTGCCAGAACAGAGAGAAGATTCTCGCCCTGGCATACCAGGGAGAGGGATTGCTGGGCCAGGATTTCCATATTTATCCGAAACACCCGGCATACTGCAAGAAACCCGTTCCAGCCTATCAGCCGGAAAGGGCCAAGCAACTCCTGGCCGAAGCAGGATACCCGAACGGCATCGACGTGGATCTCGCCGTAGGGTCGGAATGGGCGGACATCGTCCGGTATGCCCAGATACTGCAGCAGGATGCAGCCCCTGCCGGATTCCGGATCAAGATCCAGACCATGCCCACAAGCCAGTACTGGGAGAAATGGACGGAGGTGCCGCTCGGTTTCACGCCCTGGACCCATCGGCCCTTGGGGACCATGGTGCTCAATCTGGCCTATGTCGCCGATGCGAAAGGCAAGCCCGTTCCCTGGAACGAGACCCGCTGGGTCGACAAGGAGTTCAGCGAGCTTCTGGCAAAGGCGAGTGGCACCCTTGACGTGAAAAAGCGCCGGAAGATTTTCTGCAAGCTGGAAGAGATTCAGATGACCAGGGGCTCCATCGGCATCGCGTATTGGATGAACGTGTGGATGTGCCCCAACAAGAAACTCATGAATGTCAGGGCCCATCCCAACCTCATATTCCTGTTCAATGAGGCGTGGCTGAACGGGTAATCGCGACGCTTTCTTCACACCCTGCGGACCGGGGCCTCCCCGGTCCGCCCTGAGTGCATCAGCGAAGGTGTTTCATGCTCAAGTTTATCATCAGAAGGGTCCTGCTCCTCCTGCTCACCATGCTTTTGGTTTCCATGGCCGTTTTCCTGATTACCGAGGCCTCCCCGGGAAACGTGGCGCGGAATGTCCTGGGGGCCTTTGTGACGCCGGAGCAGGAGGCCTCGTTCCTGGCCCAGATGGGACTGGACAAACCCGTGTGGCTGCGTTACGTCTACTGGATGGTGGGGTCCGACTGGGAAGCGTCGGATAAGATCGGTATGCCGCTCCGGCAGATCTTTACCAAGAAGGGTTTTGAAGAGTGGTGGGCCGTGGAAAAGGACGACACACTGATACGCTGGAAGCTGGAGGGCGACGATCTGATTTCCATCATACGAAAACCGGACGGGTCGACGGTGGAGCGGCAGGATAATGCGAGGTGGAAAATCGGAAAGAACGGCGCTGCCACTTTCTGGGGCGTCGACAATATGAATCACGCCGTAAAATGGGAAAAAGGGTCCGGCCGCAGGGTGTGGACCTTTGTCATGGGTTCCGGGTGGAAAGAAACTTCAGGGGGCCCCGTGGAATACATCCCGCTCAAGAAAGGGTTCCTCCGGGGTGATCCGGGAATATCCCTCCGAACAGGCCGGCCTGTGGCCAATACCATTTTTCTTCGGCTTCGGAATTCCCTTGTGCTGGCCGGCAGCGCCTTTGTCATCGTGATGCCCATGGCCCTGATTCTGGGCCTGATAGCCGGACTCAAAGAGGGAAGCCTCAGGGATCGGGTCCTGTCGGTGGGCGGGATGATGTTCTCGGTCGTCCCGGAATTTGCCACGGGCATTTTTCTGATCCTGATCCTGTCTGTCTGGTGGGGCCTTGTCCCCGGGGCCACGGTAATCGGAGAACAGGCCCCCTGGCAACGCCCCGATATGCTGATTCTGCCGGTCCTCACCCTGACGCTGATAGAGTTGGGCTATGTCCTGCGGATCACCCGGGCCAGCATGGTGGAAGTGATGCGTGCTCCGTATATCCGCACCGCGTTTCTGAAAGGTCTGCCCTATCGGCGGATCGTCGGCAAACACGCGGTACGGAATGCGCTGATGGCGCCCATCACGGTGATCATGCTGCATGTGAACTGGCTCATGGGCGGGATTGTAATCGTTGAGGTGGTGTTCGGCTATCCGGGATTGGGCAAGTACCTCCTGGATTCAGCCATGTACAAAGATGTCAACGCGCTTGAAGCTGGGGCCATGATTCTGGTAACCGTGGCCGTGGGCACGCAGCTCATTGCCGACATCGTATATACCTTCTTAAACCCTCGTATCCGGTATTCCTGATGATCGTGGAAGTTTTGAAAGACCTGCCCGCTGAACATGCAGCACTGGATCAAGCATGAGAAGGAAATGTCATGACACCTGAGATAGACGAGCAGGCACTCGCCAGCGAAGGCGGCTTTGAATTGCCCCATTCTGAAGAGCTGAAGACCGGACGGCTCAGGAGGATTCTGGACGCGTTTTCCATCCTCCTTACATCAAGAATTGCCACGGTGGGACTGGTAATCGTTCTTTTCTGGGTGTTTGTTGCGGTTTTTGCGCCGGCCTTGACCAAATACACGCCTCTTCAACAGGACTGGAAGGCGCCCAATCAGGGACCTTCCAGGCAACACATACTCGGTACCGACGAGCTGGGGCGCGATTTGTGGACGCGCCTGATCTACGGGGCCCGTGTGGTTTTGGTCATCCTGCCTCTGTCCGAACACCACTGGCTCCCCGGCGGCACAGCCCTTTGGGGCGTCTTTGTGGCCCTTATGATCGGAACGACGCTTGGTCTTCTGGGAGGGTACTACGGAGGGTGGCTCGACGAGATTGTCATGCGCCTTCTGGATGCCATGATGGCCATACCTATTATCCTGCTATATTTGATCATCATGGTTGCGCTGGGAGCATCCGCCGTCAATGTGGTCATTGCAATCACCATCGTGGGCGTGCCCGGCATTGCCCGGCTGGTGCGGAGCCTGACCCTGGACGTTCGAACCCGTGAGTATATCCGGGCGGCGGAGACCCGAGGAGAAAACCCCTGGTACATTATGTTCGTCGAGATCCTGCCGAATGCACGCGGTCCGATCATCGTTGACGCCATGCTGCGGGTAGGATATGCCATCTTCGCCATGGGCACCCTCGGATTTCTGGGCCTCGGCATACCGCCTCCGTCTCCGGATTGGGGCAGCATGGTTGCGGCAGGACGAGAGTTTATCCTCCAAGGCAGTCCATGGGCCGCTCTCTGGCCCTGTGTGGCCATTGCCAGCCTGGTGGTGGGATTGAATCTGCTCGCGGACGGTTTGAGAGAAGAGTCCATGCGATACCAATAATCCAAATAGTGAACAGGCCTTTTATGAGCCGGTTTGAACATGCTAAAACGGTCGTCCAAGTTGACCGACTGTCCATCGCCTACGAAACCCGCAAGGGAGATGTCAAGGCTGTCAGAGACGTTTCTTTTGCGGTCAGGGAGGGAGAGACGGTCGGCCTCGTAGGCGAGTCCGGTTGCGGAAAGAGCACCATTGCTTACGGAATCGTCAATTTCCTCGGTCCCAATGGGAAGATCATCGGAGGTCAGGTCCATTTTCAAGGGGAAGAGCTGGTGGGCCGGTCGGAGGAGGAACTCAAGAAATTGAGAGGCGACCGCATCGCAATGGTCTTCCAGGATCCCATGCAGGCCCTCAACCCCTCGGTGCGGGTAGGGGATCAGTTGACGGAGGTCTTGACATTTCACCGGGGTATTGCCCAAAACGAGGCCTGGGAACGGTCCGTCGGGATGCTGAAACGGGTCCACATGCCCGATCCTGAAGATGTCATGAGGCGCTACACCCACCAGATCTCCGGCGGCCAGCAGCAGCGCGTGGTTATTGCCATGGCGATGCTGAACAATCCTGCGCTCCTGATCATGGATGAGCCAACCACTGCACTGGATGTGACGGTGGAAGCCGCTGTCCTGGACCTGCTGGAAGACCTGAAACATGATTTTCAGACAGCCAATATCTTTATCACCCACAATCTGGGTGTGGTAGCCCGAGTCAGCGACTATCTCTGCGTCATGTATGCAGGGGAAATGGTGGAATCCGGCAAAATCAGGGATATTTTCCGCAATCCCCGCCATCCGTACACCATGGGCCTTCTGGCGAGCGTTCCGACCCTGGGCAAAAGCAAGCTGGACTCCGTCCTCCATCCCATCCGGGGACGGGTGCCGGCCCCGGCAGCGAGGCCGGAAGATGAATGCATTTTTGCTCCGCGGTGCGATTATGCGACGGAGGCATGCCGTGAGCACCGTCCCCTTCTGAAGGAAACGACATCGGGACACTTCGCGCGGTGCATTTACGCCGGCGAGATCGGCGGCAGGCCGCGCACCGCCAAAGGCCCGGCGATGGAGATTGCACAGGTCAAGGAGGTGATCCGGGAGGCGGAGACTGCACAGACCGGGGAAGACCTGCTGGACGTGGAGAACCTGAGAGTCTATTACCCCCAGGAGTCCAATTCCATCGTGAGTTTGCTGGGGCTGGGGGAGAAGAAGTATGTCAAGGCCGTGGACGACGTGAGCGTCAGGCTTGCCAGAGGAAGAACCCTGGGGGTCGTGGGAGAGTCGGGCTGCGGCAAGTCCACACTGGTGAAGGGATTGATTGGACTGGAAAAAATCACCGACGGGGATGTGCAGTTTCTCGGCATCGATGTGACGCAAACAGTGTCTGACCGGGATACTGGTCTCATCCGGGAGATGCAGATGGTCTTTCAGAACCCGGATTCCACCCTTAATCCCTCTTATCCTGTTGGAAAACAAATCGCCCGGCCCATCAGGCGGTTCAAAACAGTACCGGGAAGGCAGGTGAAAGCGGAGGTCTTGCGCCTCTTGAAGGCCGTGCGCCTGGGTCCGACGTACTACGACCGGCTGCCCAGGCAGCTGAGCGGCGGTGAGAAGCAACGGGTGGGCATTGCCCGGGCCCTGGCCAGCCGGCCGGACCTGATCATCTGTGATGAACCGGTCTCGGCCCTGGACGTGTCAGTCCAGGCCGCAGTCATCAATATGCTCCTGGAAATTCAGGATATCTATGGCTCATCCATGATCTTCATTGCCCATGATCTGAGCGTGGTCCGGTTCTTTTCCGACGACGTCGCGGTCATGTATCTGGGACAGATCGTGGAGATCGGACCTGCCGAAGCCATCTATGATCCGCCCTATCATCCCTATACCGAGGCATTACTCTCAGCGGTGCCCATTCCCGACCCGGATGCCGAGCAGAAAGAAATCCGCTTGGGCGGCAATGTTCCCAGCGCCCTTGATCCCCCTTCCGGGTGCCGGTTCCATACCCGGTGCCCGCGCCGCCGGGAGATGTTGCCGGACGGAGGAAAGGTATGCGAGGAGGAACCGCCGCCCTGGCAGCAGACGGAAAGAGGGCACCGGATCCTGTGTCATATTCCCATTGATACGCTCAAGAAGGTGCCGCCTGTAGTCCACAAGAAGGTTCGCTAACTCCCCTTTCTCACGGGCCGCCGTAGTGGATTGCCCATGAAAAATGCGGGCTAGTATTTCATATAAACGACGCGGGTCCTCAGATAGGCATCCAGACCATGCTTTCCATCGTCACCGCCGATGCCGGAGTGCTTCCAGCCCGCATGGAATCCCTGGTAGGCCTCCCCCTGCTGACGGTTGATGTACAGTTCTCCTGATTCCATTTCA
>Ga0315542_1000410_pt1 | contig 26488 bp, 22 predicted proteins | sample SalMarSW160120MG_FD_202541 | JGI IMG/M metagenome (GOLD analysis project Ga0315542, IMG submission 202541) | Salt marsh sediment microbial communities from the Plum Island Ecosystem LTER, Massachusetts, United States - Salt Marsh Sediment SW1601-20 ... | reverse complement strand
AGATCGCTAATGCTTCTCTTCTTGATGAATCGACAGCTGCAGCTGAAGCAATGATCATGATGTTCAATGCACGATCGAGGGCTGCAGTTAAAGGCGGCGCAAATAAGTTTTTTGTCGATGATGATATATTCCTTCAGACTCTTGATGTTTTAAAGACACGATCAGAACCACTTGGTATAGAGCTTGTTGTCGGGAAATACACTGAGGCTGTTTTGGACGGATCATTTTTCGGTTCTATGATCCAGTATCCTGCTGCTTCAGGTCAGCTCAGGGATTATAAGTCATTTACCGGTATGGCGCATGAAGCAGGTCTTCTGGTTGGTGTAGCTGCTGATCTGATGAGCCTTGCTTTACTTGTTCCTCCCGGCGAATGGGGTGCCGATGTTGTTGTCGGATCAAGCCAGAGGATGGGACTTCCGATGAGTTTTGGAGGACCGCATGCCGGATATTTTGCAACCAGGGATGAATTAAAACGCAGTATGCCCGGACGTATTATCGGTGTTTCAGTCGATGTACATGGTAACAGTGCACTCAGGATGGCTTTACAGACCAGGGAACAACATATAAAGAGAGAGAGGGCAACATCAAATATATGTACAGCACAGGCTTTGCTTGCTACAATGTCGGGGATGTATGCCCAGTATCACGGACCGGAAGGATTAAAAAGAATATCAACACATATCCACAGGTCAGCATGCACAATCGCACATCATCTCAGAGATATTGGGTACAGGCTTTCAAACACAATGTTTTTCGATACGCTGAAAATCAATCTTAAAGGGGAACTTAAAAACGATATTATCAGGAAGCTTGCTCTGGAATCAGAAATGAATTTTTATTACCCTGATGAATATTCGGTAATTATAAGCACCGATGAGCTGATTACTTTTAAAGAAATCAATACCATAGTTCAGATATTCGCAAAAGCTGTCGGAAAAACTTATGATAAAGTTACCGGTTTCTGCGACTGCAAGTGTATTGAAGATAAACTCCTTCGAAAATCCGAATTTTTACAGCGAAGTACTTTTACGAGGTATCAAAGCGAAACTGAAATGATGCGCTATATCAAAAGGCTTGAAAGGAAGGATTTCTCGCTGACTCACAGTATGATATCGCTTGGTTCCTGTACTATGAAGCTAAATCCGGCAACCTCAATGTTTGCTATGAGCTGGTCTGAATTTGCCAATATTCATCCTTTCGTGCCTAAAGAGCAGGTACCGGGCTATTATAAGCTGATGGAAGAACTGGGTGAAGCATTAAAAGAGATCACGGGGTTTTCGGCTGTTTCCTTTCAGCCGAATTCAGGTGCTGCAGGTGAATATGCCGGATTAATGGTCATCAGGGAATATCACCTTAGTCGTGGTGATTCTGGTAGAAGTGTTGTTCTAATACCTTCATCAGCACATGGAACGAATCCTGCAAGCGCTGTAATGGCTGGAATGGATGTTGTTGTTGTAGATTGTGATGAAAAAGGGAATATAAATGTCGAAGATCTGAAGAGAAAGGCTGAAGAGCATAAAGCAGCACTTGCCGCGTTTATGATTACCTATCCTTCAACTCATGGTGTCTTTGAGGAATTAATCATTGAGATGGTAGAAATTATCCATGCAAGAGGAGGTCTGGTTTATATGGATGGAGCAAATATGAATGCCCAGGTAGGGCTTACCAGTCCGGGTCATATAGGTGCTGATGTATGTCATCTCAATCTTCATAAGACATTTGCCATACCTCATGGAGGCGGCGGTCCAGGTATGGGTCCTATCCTGGTAAATGACAGACTGGCGGAGTTTCTTCCGTCACATCCGATAGTAAATACAGGTGGCAGTCATGGAACAACAGCTGTTGCCGGGGCTCCCTTCGGAAGCGGTCATATCCTGACTATTTCCCATGCATATATAATGATGCTTGGAGCTGACGGGCTGACCTGGGCAACAAAGATCGCCATACTTAATGCAAACTATATAAAAGCTTCACTAAGAAATGTATTTAATACACTTTATACCGGAACTACCGGATTTGTAGCCCATGAGATGATACTTGATTGCAGGAGCTTCAAATCAGAGACTGGAATTACAGAGACAGACATAGCGAAAAGACTCATGGATTACGGATTCCATGCACCTACATTATCATTTCCGGTTCATGGAACATTAATGGTCGAACCTACTGAATCTGAGTCGCTTCAGGAACTTGATAAATTTATAACTGCCATGAAGTCGATTTATGAAGAGATTATGGAAATTAAGGATGGAAAAGCCGACAGGGACGATAATGTACTTCACAATGCACCACATTCACTTAATGTTGTCACTGCCAATGAATGGACTCATAAATATGACCGTCAGAAAGCTGCATTCCCGGCTGAATGGCTGGCTGATAATAAGTTCTGGCCTGCCGTAAGCCGTGTCGATGATGCATACGGCGACAGAAACCTTGTCTGCACCTGCGACACGATAGATTCGTACCGGGATGAAGCATTAAATTTAAAACAGGAATAACCTGGTTAAACTTGTATTTAGGGGATATATTTTTTTCAAAAGAAATAAATTATCAATTTTATTGTTTTAGTAATTAACAGAATAACCTGCTTTATTATGCGCAATTCATCGTGGAATGATCTGGTTAGAATGATTGACGGGAAGGAGCTTTCTTATCAACCTACAGGCTTTATTATCGACAGTCCCTGGATACCAGGATGGTATGGTATTTCTACAGTCGATTATTATTCTTCAGATGAGCTATGGCTCAAATCGAACATTAAAGTTATCAACACATTTCCTGATACATGGTTCATACCGGGGTTCTGGTCTGAATACGGAATGTGTACGGAACCTTCAGCTTTTGGCTCAAGGATGATTTTCCTTGAAAATAATCTCCCTCATGCCGAAAGAGTTCTTACCGGAATTGAAGGCGCTGAAGCGCTTCCACAACCAAATGTAAGAACAGACGGTCTTCTTCCTTTTATGATCAGCCGGCTGAAAAATAATGAAAAAGCAATAATTGAAGCTGATCACCAGATCAGGTTTGCCATTGCCCGTGGACCATTGAATATAGCAAGCTTTCTCATGGGGACTACGGAATTTATGATGGCGCTTGCAATGGATCCGGACGGTTCGCACAGGCTGATAAGAAAGATTACTGATTTCATCTGCGAATGGATAAGCTGGCAGAGGGAGTGCTTTCCTTCCATCGATGGAGTGCTTATTCTGGATGATATTATTGGATTTATAGGTGATAATGAATTTGCTGAATTTGTTGTGCCATACTTTAAAGAGATATTTCAAAAAGCCGGAGTCAAGGCAAGATTTCTTCATAATGATGCTGATGGAATTATTACTGCACAGAATCTGAAAGAAATGGATATTAATATGTTCAATTTCTCTTTTAATCACTCATTAGGTGAGATCAGGGAACTTGCAGGACCCGGAGTAATTCTTGTAGGTAATATTCCAGCCAGGGATATCCTGGCTGCAGGAACTCCACAACAGGTTGATGAAGCTGTTAAAAAAGCGTTTTCTGAAATCAGCAACCACAACAGGATAATATGGTCTGCAGGTGGAGGAATGCCTCCTGATGTTCCTGATGTGAATATCCACGCATTCATCAATTCGGTTAAAGCTTATTCAAAATAATAAAGGTTTTGAAAAAATCGTTAGTTCTGACAGCAGTTTTTCTTGTTATTGGATTTACAGCCATGTCACAAAAAACTCTTTTGCTTCATTTTAATGTGGAGGCAGGGGCATTTCAAAGAGTAAAAACACCTTGCTGACAGGATATGGAATGATTTTGCATATCCGCCTGCTATGAAAATATTGGATAAATAGAACGATAATCATGAAGAAACTATTTTTTTTGATTATTCCTGTCTTAATTCTTGCTTCCTGCGGTTCAGGAGGCTCAAAAAAACGGGCAAACGATAAATCCGGTACATCAATGGGGGAAAAATATCAGGTACAGCTAATTACAGTCGATCCGGGCCATTTCCATGCTGCCCTGGTACAGAAAATAATGTACGACCAGGTCTCTCCCGATGTGTATGTTTATGCACCTGAAGGCCCTGATTATCTCCAGCATCTCGACAGGATTAAATCGTATAACAGCCGTGCCGTCGACCCGACATCCTGGAATGAAATAGTCTATACCGGTCCCGATTTCTTCGAGAAAATGCTTGAAAAAAAACCCGGTAATGTTGTTGTTTTATCGGGAAACAACAGGAAGAAGGCGGAATATATTACGAGGTCGGTCAATGCAGGGTTCAATGTTCTGGCTGACAAACCTATGATAATTTCTCCCGAAGATTTTCCAAAGCTGCAGGATGCTTTCCGGGTTGCAAATGAGAAAGGTATTCTCCTTTATGATATAATGACTGAACGGTATGAAGTAACAACGATTCTGCAGAAGATGCTTTCGCAAAAAGAAGATATCTTCGGTAAGCTTGAGACGGGATCTCTTAAGGACCCGGCGGTGACCAAAGTGAGTGTTCATAATTTTTCAAAGATAGTATCGGGCACTCTCCTCCTTCGCCCCACATGGTTCTTTGACGTAGAACAACAGGGAGAAGGTATAGTGGATGTGACCACACACCTCGTGGACCTTGTTCAGTGGGAATGCTTTCCCGATCATATACTAAGCCCGTCAGATATCAATATGGTTGCGGCAAGAAGATGGCCTACAATTATTTCCAGAGAAGAATTCAAGGGGATAACTGGTATTGATGATTTCCCGGATTATCTTCAGAAGGATATTAATAACGGCAAGTTGAATGTTTTTGCCAACGGCGAAATGATCTATCAGATAAAGGGTACTTGGGCTAAAGTATCTGTAACATGGAATTATGAGGCTCTTCCCGGAGGCGGCGATACACATTATTCTCTAATGCATGGCACAAAGTGTGACCTTGTGATTAAACAGGGTGCTGAGGAGAAATTCCTGCCAACACTTTATGTAGAGAATGTAAGGGGTTCATCAATGAATGATTTCATAGTGAGATTAAAAAATGTCCTTGGCTCATTGAGTTACGACAGCCTGCAGATTGAGTCAGTTGACAAGAGTACTCTGAAAATAAACATTTCTGCAAAATACAGGGTGACACATGAGGAACATTTCGGCCAGGTAATGGATAAATTCCTGGAGTATATGAAGGAGGGGAAACTTCCGGAGTGGGAGGTCTCTGGTATGATTACCAAATACTATACGACAACCAGTGCATTACAAAAGGCGAAGGAATAAAAAATTAAAAGGTGCAATGATCCAACAGCATGCCGTTAAGCCCCTGCGCCTTTATGCCGTTATGCCGTTCAGAATATCTTCCACAACCATAGAATAGAGATCCTCGAGCTTTATCCCGGCAGCTCTGGCCTGTTTTGGGATGATGCTCTCTTCTGTCATCCCGGGAATACTGTTGACTTCGAGAAAATATGGTTTTTCATTTTTCACAATAAAGTCAACTCTTACGATACCCCTGCAGCCCAGAAGATCATAAATCCTCGAGCTAAGCCTCTGAATTTCATCTGTGACGTGTGCCGGCATATCGGCAGGGGTTACTTCATCAGATTTACCCGGCGTATATTTAGCCTCGTAATCGAAAAACTCATTTTTACTGATAATCTCTGTAACAGGGAGAATAAGCGCTTTCGATTTTGTCTTTACAACTCCGCAGGCAACCTCCCTGCCTTCCATATACGTTTCGATCATTATTTCGTTGCTCTCTTTAAAAGCTGTCTCCATCGCCTGTAAAAGATCTTCCTTCTTCTTAACCTTTGTAACACCAAAACTTGAACCACTGTCGTTCGGCTTTACAAAACAGGGCAGGCCAGTATGTTCAATTATTTCTTTAGGATCAAAATGATCACCTTTTCTTACTGTCATATCATCTGCCATCAGGATATCATTTTCTTTCAGGAAGAGCTTGCATGCTTTTTTGTTGAATGTGAGAGCAGAACAGAATGCATTGCAACCGGTATAGGGGATCTTCATTATTTCAAAGTACCCCTGTAGCAGGCCATTTTCCCCGGGGGTACCGTGAATCGCAATGAAAACTGCATCAAACCTTATCCGGGTATCATCGACAGTAAGAGTGAAATTATTTTTATCAATGCTGTGATAACGGCCCTTCTTATCTTCCCAGAACCAGTCGACGCCTTTAAGCATGATTATATAAACTTCGAACCTGGAGGATAATTCTTTTTTTACTTCGCGGGCGCTCTTAACCGATATCTCAAATTCAGAAGAATCGCCACCTGCAACAATTGCAATAGACTTCATCAGTAATCGTTTCTGAGCAAATTTAATCATTAATACTGACAGATATATTCTCCACCCTGAGGAATAAATGAACCATATTGATTAATTTTGAAGAAACATAAAAAACGTAAAAAATGAAAAAAGGTTGTTTAATTACAGTAATTATAGTTGCATTCCTGGCTATTGTAGTCTTCGGAATTGTATCATGGGGAATACATGCGTATAACAGAATGGTTAAAATGCAGGAGTTAGTAACCAGTCAATGGGGTAATGTTGAGACACAGTATCAGCGCCGGTCTGACCTCATTCCCAATTTTGTGAATACGGTGAAAGGCGCTGCAAATTTTGAGCAGACTACCCTGACTCAGGTTATTGAAGCACGGGCAAAAGCCACTCAGGTCACTATTGATCCTACAAAAATGACTGCGGCAAATATGCAGCAGTTCCAGGCTGCCCAGGGCGAACTCAGTTCAGCTCTCTCACGTTTAATGGTAGTTGTTGAACAATATCCGGAGATAAAGGCTACTCAGAATTTCCGCGATTTGCAGGTAGAACTTGAGGGTACTGAGAACAGGATCTCTGTTGAGAGAAGAAAATTCAATGAAGTAGCACAGGCATTTAATACCTATATACGACAGTTTCCGCAGAATATCATTGCAGGTATGCACGGATTTACGGCAAAACCCTATTTTGAGGCTCAGGAGGGTGCGGAGAAAGCTCCTGAAGTAAAATTCTGATTATAAATAATATATCTCATGAAGGCTTCTGATTTTTTTTCGAAAGAACAACAATCCCGGATACGCGATGCAATAAAAGATGCTGAGGAAGCGACTTCCGGCGAGATACGGGTTCATATCGAATCCAATGTTACCGGTGATGTTCTTGACAGGGCAGCCTGGATATTTAAGAAACTGGGGATGCAGGCAACGGCTGAGAGAAACGGAGTTCTTTTCTACCTTGCAGTGAACAGCAGAAAGTTTGCCATCATTGGCGACAGCGGTATAAATGCAAAAGTTCCGGAAGGATTCTGGGACAAAATAAAAGAGTTGCTCGAAAGACATTTTAAGGAAGGGAAATTTACGGAAGGTCTTGCTGAAGGAATTTTAATGGCCGGGAAGCTGCTTAAGGCTCATTTTCCGCATCAGCCAAATGACATAAATGAGCTGCCCAACGATATCTCGTTTGATAATCCCATTTAATGAGTCTGAGTATGATTAAGAACAATCTGCTGAAATTTATCCGGATTATCCTGTTAGCAGGACTCTTTTCCGGAACTGCCTCTGCACAGGATTTCCCTGAAAAACCTTCACCGCCAAGACTCGTAAACGACTTTACGGGACTCCTTGGAAATGAAGAAGTCAATGCACTTGAAAGGAAACTGGTGGCATTCAACGATTCCACTTCAACTCAGATTGTAATCGTTATTGTAAATGATCTCCATGGCTACGACAGATTAGATTATGCACAACAGCTGGCCGAAAAGTGGGGAATAGGACAAAGAGGGCTAAATAACGGTATACTTATACTTGTCAAAACAAAGACAGCTGGTTCACAGGGACAGGTCGCTATTGTGCAGGGCTATGGTCTTGAAGGTGCCATACCTGATATTACATGTGGTGAGATTGTTGATAATGATATCCTTCCCGCATTCAGGGAAGGCAATTATTATACAGGACTCGATAAGGCAACCAGCACTCTGATAGCTCTGGCCCGGGGCGAATTCACTGCCGAAGCTTACGGTCAGTTTGTAAAGAAAAAACCGAAAGATCCGGTTGCCGGCATAATAATGTTTATTGTGATAATTGTGATAATTATTGCAATAATTTCAGGCAGATCGGGAGGTTCAAACAATAGAAACATCGGATCAAAGAATCTGCCTTTATGGCTTCTCCTTGGTATGATGAATTCAGGCAGAAACTCACATAACGGAAGCTGGGGGGGATTTTCCGGTGGTGGTGGCTTTGGTGGTGGTGGTGGCGGTGGTGGTGGCTTTGGTGGCTTCGGTGGTGGTAGCTTTGGCGGAGGAGGTGCAGGAGGAAGCTGGTGATATACTAAGGCAGAAGGCAGAAGGCGGAAGGCGGAAGGCGGAAGGCGGAAGACGGAAGGCGGAAGGCGGAAGGCGGAAGACGAAAGGCGGAAGAAACGAGATATTAGGAAAAAGAAGGGGAGATCGGAACGAAGTGAAGATTCCGCAAAGCGGAAAGGGGTGAAAGGGGGACGTTGTAACTCTATGCTTCTCTGTGTAACTTTCTTAATACAATTTATTAAGAAAGGATTCTTCTTAGGCAATGTCTCGTCCGGAGATATAATTTCTCCATTTGTCAATTACCTGTTTCATATCATCAGGCAGCTCAGAATCGAAGAATAATCTTTTCCCCGTAGCAGGATGGTCAAAGGCCAGTGACTTTGCATGCAGGGCCTGGCGGGGAAGCATCTTAAAACAGTTCCTTACAAACTGCTGATATTTAGTGAAGGAAGTTCCTTTAAGTATCTGATTGCCGCCATATTCATCATCATTAAAAAGCGGATGCCTTATATAACTGAAATGAACCCTTATCTGGTGTGTCCTGCCTGTCTCAAGCTTACATTCCACTATTGAGATATATCCGAGATCTTCGATAGTCCTGTAGTGAGTTAGAGCGGATTTACCCTGGCTTCCATCCGGAAATACCTGCATTATTTTTCTGTCGCGTAAATTCCTCCCTACATGCCCTTTGATAGTACCTTCAGGCGGATCAGGCGTACCCCAGACAAGCGCAATATATTTCCTGTCAGTTGTGCGTTCATAAAACTGTCTCGATAGCCTGTTAAGGGCCAGTTCATTTTTGGCAATTACAAGAATGCCCGAAGTGTTTTTATCGATCCTGTGAACCAGACCCGGTCTCAGTTCCCCGGTTGAAAAGAGAGGAAGATCCCTGAAATGCCACATAAGTGCATTGACCAGGGTACCTGTATAATTGCCATACGCCGGATGCACAACCATCCCCGGAACCTTATTTACTACAATAACATCATCATCTTCATAAACGATGTTTATTGGAATATTTTCAGGTATGAGCTCTATTTCTCTCGGCGGATTCGGTAGTACGATCTGAACAATATCGTCGGGTTTAACCTTGTAATTTGATTTTATCGGCTTGTTATTTACCAGAATATTCCCTGCATTTGCAGCATTCTGTATCCGGGTTCTCGATATGTTTTCTAACCTGGCTGCCAGGTATTTGTCGATCCTTACAAGTGATTGCCCTGGATCGACCTTAAACCTATGATGCTCAAATAGTTCCTGTTGTTCAACCAGTTCTTCTTCAGCCATTTTCATTTAATCTTTATAAGACGGCTGTACCCGTATATTCGTCCATTACGACTTGTCATGACGATATACATGCCCTCATGAAGAGCGGAAATATCGATCATTTCATTAAAGGGGACTTTCATTATCATCCTTCCCTGAAGATCGGTAAAAGAAACATATGTTAATCCGGGAGATGGATCCTCCTCAGGATCAAGATAAATAAAGTCCCGGGCAGGGTTAGGCCATATGTGAAGGCTCGTTTTATTCTTTACGGGGATATCATTTATTGAAGTTGTAATGGGATCTCCTAAAACAGGTCTTATCATAACACTCCCGTTTTCGCCTGACTGATTCCAGTTTCCGTTTATCCAGTATAATTGTTTTCCTGCGTTAGGAGTATTTACATCAAAACCTGCATTCAGAAAGGTCTCAGAGCGTTGCTTCCAGCCAACATAGAAAATGTCATCAACCATCACGCTGCCCGGAATGCCATATGTATAAAATCCATTCAGGGCATCACCTTGTTCAACCATTACTTCTTCGCGGGAAGCTATTACATTTCCCGGGATACCATTATTATCATCCCACACCATGAGATCAAATGTCCTTTGATTGGCATTCATGTAGCTGTCGTTGAAACAGATACTTATAGCTCTCAGGGTATCCTGCATGAAAGATCTGAAACGGTATGCAACCATGGCGTTTCTTGAACCAAGTCCGTTTATACCGTATCCACCTTCAGCGGTACCATCGTCAAAAGCAAAATAATTACTGAATTTCTGGTAATAAACGAGAGTATCATTTTCTTTTGGATCAAATTCGTCGGTGATGAGCCAGGCAGTCACTTTAAAGAGCGCAGAGTCATCATTGTCAGTATCAAAAGTGTATATCAGATTTGCATTGTAATCTACATTTGTCAGAGGATCTATATTGGTCGCTCCTGCAGAGAATGTTTTTGCCTGGACATTTTTATATTCATCCCATATTTCAAAATCACGGGTTACATTTCTGGTAATTGTATCATTGTTCCTGTAATGGATAGAGATATAAGAGCCCATCTCCTGAAGAAAAACCTGTTTGAACTGTTTCCATGGCATTGCCTCATGTGTTTTCAGGAGTGAACGAAGTGGATACCTGAAGGCTACATCGTTAAATACTGTATCGTTTTCAGCCCTGTTTTTGTCGAGTACTACATAATCAATATTCCACTGATCACAGTTTGAGATCATGGACGGTTCAATTATATTAGGGCTCAGGCTTGCATAATTTATAAAACGAAACCGAAAGCCTTTCTTAAGGAATTTCTCCTGATCGATTTTGATCATTGCGATTTTAAAATCCGGATAATCATTCCCGACACAATCCCAGACAGGGTACCATTCATTTTCGTCAGGAGCAAAAAACTGAAGTGTCAGGCTGTCATTGACTTCAGGCATATCTCCAAGGCCTCCGGGCTGATAATAAAAACTCAGCCAGATATTGTCTGTAGCCGGATAATCAAGATTGACAGGCCGGGAGGTGAGATGGTCGGCTTCAAAGACAATCGGGGAAGCTGTTTCGTATAACCTTCCGGCATTATCAAGTGCGTCGAATGTAGCAATACCTGATGTGATCTGGCGGTCGCTATATGTGTTATTTATAAAAACATAATCGTCTGCCCATTTTTTAGGGTCGGGGATCAAAGTGATTCGTGAAAAATCATCAAAGAATGGAAGTTGGAGTGTGTCTTCAGCCAGGCCTTTTTTGTATGCTTGCCCGGAAACGTTATTCTTCAAAGCCGGATTTGACTGCAGTCCGATTACAAGTTCCTGGCTGTTGGCATATCCGAAGGTATATAAGAGAAGAATTATATTTACTGATATTTTTCTTATCATCACAGGCTATTTCCTTCACGGCAGAAGTCTGCCCGGTGGCAACGCATCAGGAATAACTATCAAAGATGAGTCTACACGTAGTTTTGCTGAATCGACAGTAAGCCAAAGGTAAATGGATGAACCATACTGCAGGGTTGCACCCTCATTATACTCAGGGCTCTGTTTAAATACAAATGCATTAGTACTATCTTTTCCAGATAAAATGGTATTATCAAATATATATGTGCCCAGGTTGAGTGATGTTCCGAGAATTTTTTCTTTTGCCGGATCAAGGGTGAGTCCGATCAAGTTCGGTATAGTCGTTCTCTGGTTGCTCAGTCCTTTGCCGAGTAGCAGGTCAATTACTGCTCCCTTTTGAAGAGAATCGACAGGAGTGATATCCTGGCCGTTATGAAATTGTCCCAGAACTACATTCTGTGAAAGGTCAGGCTTGTAACTTTTTTTCCCCATAGTAAGGCCCGAACTTTCAATCATGGCAATTGCCTGACGCAGAGGCAGATCGATAAGATTTGGTACCTTAACCATCTCTGGTCTGAAAGCATTAATGGTCAATAAAATATTTCTCCATTTTTTAACCTTGAAACCAGGTTTTGGATTTTGCTCGGCTATACATCCTCTTCCAACAAAAGTTGTATAAACAGAATCGATGATGGTATATCTCATTTTACTCTTTTTCGCCAGCCTTGCGCTCTCGTCCAGTGAAAGGCCTATAAAATCTGGTACCGGGAGTGCCTGTCCGTGTCGGGTATAAATATTAAGCAAAAGAAGCAGTATCATCAAAGCCCCTGCAAAAATAATTATTGCCAGACCAAGTTGTTTTAAAAATAATTTACTGAAGATGAATTTTTTTAAACTCATACAGGCATTTAGTTCATTAGTGATAACGCAAATGTATTGATAAAATTATAAATAGAGGGGCATCTGGTCATATGAGAGAAGTGAATTATACCTTGTTATACAGAGAATCTCTTTCAACAGGTTGGTACCCTGCCTCACGAATAAGTTTGCATATCTCATCAGATGTCATCGAAGGGTTTTTGTCTTCAGCTCCTGCCATGGAGTAGATCCTGGTAGTATCTTCAATGGTGCCATCGAGGTCATCCGTGCCGAAAGAGAGGCTTAACTGAGAGCTTTCCTTTCCGATCATGGGCCAGTATGCTTTAATATGAGTTATATTATCCAGGAAAATCCTTGCCACTGCGTAGTTACGGAGATCTTCAATAATACTTACTTCACCAAGGAAGGACATTTTGTTGTTAGCCTTTTTGTATTTGAGGGGAATGAAAGCATTAAAACCGCCTGTTCTGTCCTGAAGACTCCTTAGTCTTTCCATATGTTCTATCCTGTGAGAATAAGTCTCGATATGGCCGTAAAGCATTGTTGCATTTGAAGCTATGCCGAGTCTGTGTGCTGTCTCATGAATAGTTAACCACATTTCGGACGATGATTTTTCATCACATATCTGTTTCCTCAGCTCTTCATTGAAAATCTCAGCGCCACCGCCAGGGATTGAGTCGAGGCCATAATCCTTTAATCGTAAAAGTCCCTCTTTAATAGTAAGGCCTGCTTTTCTAATCATATAATCGAGCTCAATAGCTGAAAAAGCTTTCACATGAAGAGATGGCCTGTGCTGCTTTATCTTGCTTATGAGATTCCCATAATAATGAAGGTCGTATAATGGATGTACCCCTCCTGTTATATGAACTTCGGTTACCTCCTTATCATCAAAGCGACTGACTTTTTCAAGCATCTGCTCATGGCTGTATTCCCAGCTCTCAGGATCACCTGCAGGTTTATGATAGGAGCAGAAGCGACAGTTGTAAACACATTTATTGGTGGGTTCAATATGAAAATTCCTGTTATAAAAGGCAAGATTATCATTCTCCCTCCTTCTTACCAACGACGATAACAAACCAAGCAAGGGGATATCAGCCTTTATGTAGAGAATAAGACCTTCCTCACCACTTATCCTGGAACCGGCGATTACTTTTCCGGTAATCTCCTTTAGGTCATTATCTGTTATCTGGTTTGAAAGAGTACTCATTTTGATTTGAAATCAAATGCAAAAATAATAAAAAAGGCGTCCTGATAAAGACACCCTGTATAGCTCACTGTTTTGTATGTTTTTTATTTCAGTTTCAGCTCGGAGGATACTGAAAGCTTTTTTCTACCCTTGGCTCTGCGGGAAGCAATTACTCTTCTGCCGTTGGCAGTGGACATTCTCTCCCTGAATCCATGCTTGTTAGCCCTTTTCCTTCTTGATGGCTGAAATGTCCTTTTCATCTTTGTTTGTTATTTAATTGTCTGTACTTTTTTTATATGAGATCGCAAAGATAGTGTTTTTTTGAAATATTAAAACAGCATGATATATTTTTATGAATCAGGCAGGAAGGTAAACTATCTTTTTTGTTTCAAAGAAAGGTTCAGAATAAAATTTACTAATGTTCCATATTGTCACTTTACTTCCAAATGAAGCCAGTTCTGCATCCAGGTCCCCGCCTTTAAGATACAGGATTCCGTTCCCCAGGGTATTGAATCCTGATTTTGATATGTTCTTTACAGTCATGCCGGCAAACTTCCTGAATTCTGTAACAGCCCTGCTGATAACGAAATCGTATTTTCCAGCCTCATTCTCAATTCTGCGTATCAGAGTTATCACGTTTTTTAGTTGTAGCTCGTCTGCAACTTCCGAAACTACCCTAATTTTTTTACCGATTGAATCGATGAGTGTGAAATTAGCATCCGGAAACATAATAGCAAGGGGTATTCCGGGGAATCCCCCTCCGGTGCCTGCATCCAGAATATTTGTACCGGGCTTAAAGGAGATAACTTTTGCAATAGCCAGTGAATGAAGAACATGGTGGACATAGAAGCTGTCCATGTCCTTCCTGGAAATAACATTAATCATCTTATTCCATCTTGAATATGAAGGAAGTAAACCTGATATTTTTTCTTTCTGGTTTTCAGAAAGTGAGGGGAAGTATTTAAAAATGCATTCGGGCATTACCTGTTACCTGTTTTGATAAAGATATTGTAAAGCAGGGTTTTTGCACGATACAGCTGAGCTTTAACTGTGCCAATGGGAATATTAAGCTCAGATGCGATTTCCTCGTAGGAATATTCTTTGTAATATCTTAATTCAATGATCTCCCTGTAAGGCGATTTAAGCTGGTTAACAATTTTTCTCAATGTGGCTATCTTCTGGTCGTTAATAAGTGCCTCTTCGGGATCAGGAAGGTCAGACTGTATATTGGCAGTTAGAGTCTCCATGCCCTCAGTCCACTTGTTTGCCGGGAAAGGCGAAGACTGTTTTTTCCGGATAAAATCGATACAGTTATTTGTGGCAATCATAAAAAGCCAGGTGCTGAAAGCGAAAGTAGGTGCATATGAATCAATATTCCTGAAAGCCTTGCCAAATGCTTCAATGGTCAGATCTTCGGCATCTGCCGGGTTGTTGACCATTTTAAGCAGCATGTAGTAAATAGAATCCCGGTACCGGTTCATAAGGCTGGCAAAAGCTTTTTCATTTCCTTTTTTTGCCTCTTCTACCAGCAGAAGATCATTCTTCGCATTTTCCGAGAATCCCTTTTTTATTTCCATTGGTTATTACCAGAACGTTTGAAGAAATTACTTACATAGATGGTCGTGTTTATCACCGGGGAAAAGATATCAAAAATTAACGAATAACCCAATATTCCGGATTCCTTAAGTCTTTTCTGAACAAGGTGAATTACAGTGATCTGGGTGGCCAGCCTCAATATAAAAATTATTACTGCAGACTGCCAAAAAAAGAGAAAGGAAAGAAGCACAACAAGAGTTGAATAAAAGAGCACTCTTGTCAGCGGTTCAAGTATCAGGAGGAATTTATCCCTGAATTTGTAATAAGGTGCTGTTGTCAGATGTCTTTTTTTCTGTTTCACCCAATCAGCAAAGGATGGAGAAGGTACGGAACGGGTATGTGTGCCTTTTCCAAATTCAACAGCGGTGTTGTTCCTGTTAGCTTTTGTATTGACAAAGAGATCATCATCTCCTGAAATAATATGATTATATGATCCGAATCCCTTGTTCTCAAAGAAGAGCCTCTTCCTGTAAGCCAGGTTTCTTCCCACACCCATATAAGGAATGCCCCTGATAGCCATTCCCAGGTACTGCATGGCAATTATCATACTGTCGTAACGGATGTATTTATTCAGTAATCCCTTTTCTTTCAGATAACCTCCGTAACCAAGAACAAAATCCGTCTGGGGTGAGAAATGAGACACTATACCTTCAATCCACTTTCCTGATTCCGGCTGACAATCGGCATCTGTAAAAAGTAGTATATCATTATTAGAAGCCTTGATTCCGATAAACTGGGCAAATTTCTTGTTATGAGTAAATTTTGGATCCTTGTTTACATTTGAGATTTTCAGGTGTGGGTATAGTTTAAGATATTTTCCCAGTACATTATAAGAGTCGTCTTCAGAACAGTCATTGACAACAATAACCTCATAATCAGGATAATCCTGCTCAAGAACAGATGGTAAAAAATTGTTGAGATTCTCAACTTCATTCCTGGCACAAATAATTACTGATACGGGTAATCCGGAGGCTTTTCCTGCAGTTTGTTTATAGCGATACACCGAAAGGTAAAACCACAAATAATAGAAAAGCTGAACAGCAGATGACAGTACAAAGACTGTAAATGTTATTAAAAGAAAAATATTTTCCCGGAGCATCACCAACTTTCATTATATAAGGCAATATTAGTAAGATAATTGTAATGTAAAAACTTTGTTTTCAACAATATTTTTTAAACCTTCCACTTCAGGTGAAAAAAAACGGGTTTAATTTTTACAGGCCGTGCAGATGAATTACATTTGTGCTGCCGGTAAGAGGCCTGAAAGATGTTTGAGGTTCAGAAAAGGGATAAGGATACGAATGCAAGGGCAGGTCTTTTGAAGACTTCCCACGGAGATATTCCGACACCAATATTTATGCCTGTAGGTACAGCAGGAACAGTAAAAGGGATACTGCAGCGTGACCTGGTTGAAGAAATCGATGCAAAAATCATTCTGGGAAATACTTATCATCTCTACCTTCGTCCCGGAATCGATATTTTGCAAGAGGCCGGTGGACTTCATAGCTTTATGTCGTGGGACAGGCCGATCCTTACCGACAGCGGAGGCTACCAGGTTTTTTCGCTTTCCGGCAACAGGAAGCTTAAGGAAGAGGGGGCAGTATTCAAATCACATATTGACGGATCGAAACATATTTTTACTCCCGAGAATGTTGTTGACATCCAGCGAATTATCGGTTCCGACATTATGATGGCTTTTGATGAATGCGCTCCTTTTCCCTGCGATTACGAGTATGCAAAAAAATCAGTAACACTTACGCATCTGTGGCTTGACAGGGCTATAAAAAGATTTGAAACGACAGATCCGAATTGGGGAAATGAACAGTTTCTTTTCCCGATAGTGCAGGGCGGTATATTCGATGACCTGAGAAAAATGTCTGCTGAAAAGGTTGCTGAGGCAGGAATGGAGGGTAATGCAATAGGAGGCTTATCCGTTGGCGAGCCTGCAGAAGAGATGTACAGAACAGTTGAGATTGTAAACAATATCTTGCCTGAAGATAAGCCAAGGTACCTGATGGGAGTGGGTACACCAGCCAATATCCTCGAAGCCATAGAGCGGGGCGTTGATATGTTTGATTGTGTAATGCCTACACGCAATGGACGAAATGGGATGTTATTTACCTCGGAAGGTATAATAAATATTAAGAACCGTCAGTGGATAAACGATTTCAGTGCCATTGACCTGAAAACACCTTCTTCAGTAAGTGTCAGGTATTCAAAGGCATACCTGCGGCATCTTATCATTTCAGGGGAGATTCTGGGATCTCAAATATCAAGTATTCATAATCTGGCGTTTTACATGAAGCTTTTACGGGATGCCAGAAGAGCAATTGAAGAGGGAAATTTCAAAACCTGGAAAGAGACTACGATAAAAAAAGTATCAGCGCGTTTATGAAAATGATGAAGTTTAAATTAATAGATACATATATAATAAAAAAGTTTCTTGGCACTTTCTTCTTTTGTCTTGTACTGATCCTGACAATAGCTGTGGTTTTTGATTTTGCCGAGAAAATCGATAATTTCATGGAGCGATCGGCCCCGTGGAAAGCTGTGGTTTTTGATTATTACCTGAATTTCATTCCATATTTTGCTACCCTTTTTGCACCACTGTTTGTGTTTATATCTGTTATATTTTTTACTTCAAGGATGGCTGTCAACACTGAGATTATTGCTATTTTAAACAGCGGAATGAGTTTCAGGAGGATGATGTGGCCTTACTTCGTTTCGTCTCTCTTTATTGCCATCTTCATTTTCTATCTTACAAACTTTGTCATTCCGCATGCAAACCTCGTAAGGATGGATTTCGAAGATAAGTACTACCGTTCTCAGGGAAGGAAACTCAACGTCGTAAATATTCACAGGCAGGTTTCTAAAAATATCCTCGTTTATATGGAATCTTTCAGTCCGGTATACAACAGAGGTCGCAATTTCACAATAGAGAAGTTTAATGATAAAGGAAAACTATTATCCAAATTATCAGCCCCTACAGCAATATGGGATACAGCTACACATAAATGGTCGGCTTTGAATTATACGATAAGGGAGATTGAAGGGAATCAGGAATTAATAAGCAACGGCAGTAAAATAGATACTACACTTATCCTTAATCCCGAAGATTTCTCACGCGACCCGGGATTTGTCAGTACCATGACTTACAGGGAGCTTGATAATTATATTAAACTTCTTCAACTGCAGGGATCTGATGAACTAAACACTTTTCTTATCGAGAAACACAGACGCTTTTCAAGTCCGTTTGCCGTTTTTATTCTTTCCCTGATCGGTGTATCCCTGTCTTCAAGAAAAGTACGGGGTGGAATAGGTATGAATATTGGTATTGGCCTTGCTCTGAGCTTCTCCTATATCCTGTTCATGCAATTTGCTTCTCAGTTTTCCCTGAAGGGAGATATTGCACCCATGATTGCAATGTGGATACCTAATATTCTTTATTTGATCATAGCTCTGGTTTTTTACCGGCTGGCTCCTAAATAGTTTATTAAATTCACCATTTCAGAAAAGATTTTTACCTTGGATCAACCATTAACATAAAATATTTTAAGCATTTTCCTATGGCAAAAAATAAGAAAATTCAGGAATTACAGGAGAAACGTGAAAAGTTACTGCTGGGTGGTGGCGAACAGGCCATTGAAAAGCAGAAAGCAATGGGTAAACGAACTGCCCGTGAGAGAATACTGGCCCTTCTGGATGAAAACTCATTCAACGAATATGACCTTTTTGTCGAACACGATGCCCGCGATTTCGACATGGATAAAAGGTCTCTTCCCAGTGATGGTGTGATAATCGGGTCGGGAACAATTTACGGAGCTCCTGTTGCAATATTTGCCCAGGATTTCACTGTTGCAGGAGGTTCGCTTGGATTGATGCACTCGAGAAAGATCACTAAAATAATGGACCATGCACTTAAGATGAGAATGCCTCTTATCGGAATAAATGATTCAGGAGGAGCCAGGATCCAGGAAGGCGTCAATTCACTGGCTGGATATGGAGAAATATTCTTTCGAAATACAATTTCTAGCGGCGTAATACCCCAGATCTCAGTCATACTTGGTCCATGCGCAGGAGGGGCAGTTTATTCTCCTGCCCTTACTGATTTTGTTTTTGTGGTTGATAATATTTCCAAGATGTTCATTACTGGTCCGGAGGTAATAAAGACTGTCCTTGGAGAGGAGATTTCCATGGAAGACCTGGGAGGTGCGCGTGTTCACAGTGAAATAACAGGTAATGCTCATTTTTTTGCTTCAACTGAAGATGAATGCTTCGATCAGATTAAGAAGCTTATAACATTTATCCCATGGAATAATGGACAGAAAGCCAGACCTTTTGAAGCAGGGGAACCCGACCCGGTGTATAATATTGAAAAGATAGTCCCTGAAGATCCCACACTTCCATATGATGTGAAAGATTTAATAAGGGCTGTAGTTGATAAATCTGATTTTTTTGAAATTATGGAACTCTACGCTAAAAATATCGTGATAGGCTTCGGCAGGATGGGTGGTCGGACAACCGGATTCGTAGCTAATCAGCCTCTTGAAATGGCGGGAGTTCTTGATGTTGACTCGTCAGATAAGGCAGCCAGGTTCATCCGTTATTGCGATGCATTTAACATCCCGATTATCACACTCGTGGACCTTCCCGGCTATCTGCCCGGTGTCGACCAGGAACATGCTGGTGTTATCAGGCATGGAGCAAAAGTCCTATATGCATATAGTGAAGCAACAGTGCCAAAACTAACAGTTATAATCCGTAAAGCTTATGGTGGTGGTTATATTGCCATGAGTTCCCGTCACCTCAGGGCCGATTTTGTTTTTGCATGGCCCTCCGCTGAAATAGCTGTGATGGGACCTGAAGGAGCCGCTAGTATAATATTCAGGAAAGAGATAATATCGTCGGATGACCCGGAAAAAACAAGGAAACAAAAGGTTGAGGAATATAAGGCAAAATTTGCGAATCCATATGTTGCTGCCTCACGGGGATATGTAGATGCTGTTATAGAACCATCCGAGACAAGGAAATTCCTTTTACACTCCATTGCTGTATCTGAAAAAAAATCGGTACAGATGCCTGAAAAAAAACATGGCCTTCCTCCATTTTAATTGTGTCTGTATGAAAATAAATTAATCGTTATGAAACCCACATGATTTCCAAACGCAAACAAAATGAAAATATTTTTCACATGTGGGTTTGCCTTCGGCGAGCCCTTCGGGGTTCATGTGGCCATTAAAATCAAAATTATTTACACATGAAACATTTTGATAAACTGGAAGTCCTGAATATCAACTCCACTCTCTATAAAACCAGGATCGGCAAAAAGTATCAAAAAAGAAAGCCATACAAAATCCCCGATCCCTGTCTGGTAATGAGCTTCATTCCCGGTACAGTGGTTGATATACTTGCAAAGACAGGGCAGTCAGTTCGCAAAGGTGAAAGCCTTATCATCCTTGATGCAATGAAAATGCAGAATCACCTGAAAGCAAATATTGACGGCAAGGTGAAAAGTATAAATGTGAAAAAGGGAGATAAAGTGGCAAAAGGAACTCTCCTGATGGAAATGGAATAGAGCTGCCTCTTACCAGGTACTCTCACAGAGGCGAAGCGAATGAGATCAGAGATTGCCTTCAAAGATCAGATGCTTTTTAAGATGTTCAGGTATTTGAGGTTTGGCTTCAAAGATGCCATAAACTGTTGATCCGCTACCCGACATGGAACTGTAAAGAGCGCCTGTTTTGTATAGAAGATCCTTCATCTCTCTGATCTGAGGGTGGAGCCTGAAAACATATTCTTCAAAGTCGTTGACTATAAATTCTTTCCATTCAGATGGTCTTTCGTAAAAGAATGATTTAATATTCTTTTCCGCTTTTACTGGTTGGCAGTTCATGTATGCATCTCTGGTACTGATGCTTATACCCGGATTAAGCAGAAGCAGAAAATATCCTTCCAGGAAAGGTTCTATCGGCTTGAGGATTTCGCCGCGCCCTGTTGCAAATGAAGGTACCGGATTTAGAAAAAAAGGACTGTCACTGCCAATTTCAAGGGCATATTGTCTCATTGTTTCATCATTGATCGATAACCTGTAACATTTGTTGACAGCCTTCAGGATGACTGCTGCATCAGACGAGCCTCCTCCCAGTCCTGCGCCTGATGGTATCCCTTTATGAAGATGTATTCTGAAAAACGGGAATGTAAAATTTTCCCGAAGCTTCCGGATCGCTTTAATGACCAGATTATGATCCTCCGGGGCTGATATATGCATTCCGGTGACAACAAGGTCATCTTTATCGGATGATGAGTTCGATTCCACAAACTCAAGAGCATCAGATAAAGGGACAGGATAAAAAACGGTCTCTATATCATGAAACCCGTCAGGACGTTTCCCTGTAATCCTTAATCCGAGATTGATTTTTGCTTTCGGGAAAGTAATCATCTTCCTTTATTTGTTGTAAAAATACCATTAGGTTTTGAATTTGTTGCCAAAATCTTGTTTTTAACCTTTTCAACAAGTTTTTAACATGAATCTGTTTGTAAGAAAAGGTGACGTAATGGATTAATAAAGATGCTAATTCATACCTTTGAAACCGCAGGTAGAAATATTTACATCTAGTTGTAAACATCAATAGATCAATATTATATAATAAATGGCAAAACAGACAACAAGCATGAGGTCCGGTGTGCAGGTTTTACCCGATCTTGGTAAAGTACCCCCGCAGGCTATTGATATGGAAGAGGCAGTTCTGGGTGCTATAATGCTTGAAAAAGAGGCAGTGATCACTATCCTTGATATCCTGAAGCCTGAAAGCTTTTATAAAGATGCCCACAGAAAGATATTTAAGGCTGTCTCCGATCTGGCGGCAAAGGAATATCCTGTAGATCTGTATACTGTAACTGAAGAGCTCAAAGCACATAACGAACTTGAAAGTGTAGGAGGGCCTGTCTATCTGACACAACTTACATCAAAAGTTGTGAGTGCTGCAAATGTCGATTATCATGCCAGGATCGTTGCACAAAAATATATCCAGCGCGAGCTTATCAGGGTGTCAACAGAGATACAGACCAGATCGTTTGATGATACCTGGGATGTGGTGGAATTACTCGATTATTCTGAAAATGAATTGTTTCAAATTGCTGAAGGCAATATAAAAAGGGAAGTTTCTCCGATCAATATGGTTATCAAGGAGGCTATCAGGGAAATTGAGGAAGCAGGAAAGAGAGAAGATGCACTCGTTGGTATTCCTTCAGGTTTTACACGGCTTGACAGGCTTACTTCGGGCTGGCAGAAGTCGGAGCTTATAATTGTTGCAGCAAGGCCATCTATGGGAAAAACAGCGTTTGCTCTTTCTATGGCAAGGAATATGTCAATCGACCATGGTAAGAAAGTGGCAATATTCTCATGTGAGATGTCTTCAATTCAGCTGGTCAACCGTTTGATTGTTGCGGAAACAGATATCCCGGGCGATAAGATACGAAACGGAAGATTATCGGAGGAGGAGTGGAAACAGCTCGATTCCAGGATCAAAAAGCTTGTACAGGCACCTATTTATATTGACGACACCCCCGCAATTTCAATCTTTGAACTCAGAGCCAAATGCCGCAGATTAAAGGCTCAGCATAAGCTCGATCTGGTTATTGTCGACTATCTTCAGCTGATGTCTGGACCAGATAATGCCGGGAGCCGTGAACAGGAGGTAAGTAATATCTCAAGATCGCTTAAGAGTATTGCCAAAGAGCTTAATGTACCTATTATTGCATTATCTCAGCTTAACAGGTCAGTGGAAATGAGAGGCGGTACCAAGAGACCTCTTCTTTCCGACCTTCGAGAATCAGGTGCAATAGAGCAGGATGCCGACATGGTCGTATTTATCCACCGTCAGGAGAAATTCGGGATACAGACTTTTGAAGACGGGTCAACAACTAAAGGAATTGCTGAAATAATTCTCGCCAAAAACCGTAACGGACCTGTTGATGATGTGAAGCTGAAATTTCGGGAAGAAAAGGCTCAGTTTGTTGATATTGATGAGTTTGATATTGACGCACTTCCTGAAAACGGTAGTTCACAAAGCATTACCCTTGGATCAAAAATGAACCATGATCATTTCCGTTATCCCGGTGGAGGATTTGATCATGAGTCAGATAATCATGATGAACCTCCTTTTGCTTAGGGCAAATATTAATTAAGCTTGAGCACCAGCCGGACGCCGAAATCTTTATATCTCAGGTCCTCAAATCCTGCATAAATTCCAAGTTCGCCCAGAAAGAACAATTCGGAAATACTGTAGCCGAACTCGGTATAATTATAGTTGTGCCTGGAGCCGAGATATGAAAAACTCAGATTTTCACGCATCAGAGTTTTGCTCAAAACAGGAAGATATTTTAATAGCAGATAAGGTGTTGTATATTTAATGTGAGCTTCTCCATAAAATTCAGGGGTACTTAACGAGTAATATGCAGGAAGTCTGGTAGCAAACTGGTACTCATTTATCAGGACAGGTAAAGGTTGAGAATTAAAATGGAAGAAATCATAGAAGGGAACATAAGTATTATTCAAGAATCCTCCTGTACCGGCTTTCCATCTTAGTTCACTGAATCCACCGAGTTTATGGTTTTTTGACGCCTCAAATCTGAACATATCAAAAGACTTGTACTTGTCTGATAGTTCTGAGAATTCATTGATCCCGTGTTTCCACATAAAGCTGAATGTCGGCCAGTCTGATCCTTCATTTATCTTCGCATTATTATATATCCGGTACTTTTGTTGTGGCGTAAATGTAACATTTGTTACAAATTCAAAATGGTTCTGATCGCGCAGGGCATAATTCGGATTTTGAAGTATGTCAAGATATTGATTGTCAGGCATATTATCAGAATAGGATTTCCTGGAACCTACGAATGAAAAATTTGTGTTATTTTCAAGGACGCGTCTCCCGTCGAAACCTGCTGATAATTCAAGAATAAGCCCGTTTCTGATCTCACTTTTATAGCCAGCAGTTATATATCTTGTTTCATAAAGTTTCAGGTAGTTTTGTTTGAAGAAAAGAGAGGCAATCGAGTTTAGAAGAATATTTATGGAACCTCCTGTTGAAATATCCTTGCTTAATATCCCTGTCCTCAGATATATTTGCTTCTGTTTCATCCTGTCGAAGTTGTAGCTTGTATGAATGCTCCACATCAGAGCTTCACGGCTGAAAGCCCAGTTGAGGTCAGGGGCAATGGTAAGAGTATTATTGTTTTTCCATTTTTTTGATATTCTGAAATCAAATCCATAAATGAACCCGTCAACTGTATTAAAGCTAAAATTTTTAAGATTGACCAGACCCCCGAAATTTAAGCTGATACCGGTGGTATCCCTCCATGTATGACCTGTCCCTATTTCTTTTACTGACTTTAAAAATGTGGATTTCTTTTTCTGTTCTGCATGTCGAAGTGTATCACTACTGACCTCTTTGAGCAATGATTCATTTTTGATACTGTCGCGTATCCTGATACTCCGGATCTCAACATCCGAAAGCGGTATAGGTCTTATTTCTGCCCAATAGGTGCTGTCCTTTTTAGTGGCATCTTTCTCGACAATTTGTGTCGTATTATCTTTTATCTCAAGATTATTTTTTACACTATCTGGTTTGGCATTATCTGATTCCTTGTTCATGAGTCGTGACAGAGTTATCATATCGCGGTTCGAAAGCTCGTCTTTTTCCAGTATTTTATTAATCTTTTCCTGGTTATTTGAAACCTGGGCTTCCCGGACAGCCTGAGCTGATGTAACTCTTCCGCTGTAATCAGCTGTTATAAGGTCTGGCTTCTTAAGAGATAAATTTGGTTTTACTTCCAGATATTTTACAGAGCTGCCATAACCTGCATCAGCTCTGAATCCCATGATACCCAGGTTTATTTCAAATTTATGGCTTACCGGCATCCAGATATCATCCTGAACGGGAATGTATAATTGCTGGATCCTTATCTTACCGGCAATATTATTGTTTGTAAGGTCAACACTGTGAAGGCACCATAATCCCTCAATAATATAAATTGTACCTTCAAAGAGCTGCTGACTTTTCATTTTAGGGATTACCTGTATCTTATTGATCGTATAATTACCCTGCAAAGAAGCTCCCTGGTATTTGAATCTATAATAGGAAAATGCCTGTGGAGAGAGAGGCGATATGGCAATATTGCCAAGTAACGGCTCATAGAAGCTGGCCTCAATAATATCCATTGGCGATACATTATTTCCTGTTTCAGGAAAGGTACTGTTAATAGAAATTACTTTCTGGGAATATTTGTCAGGTGCTGTAAATTCTATCTCATTGAACGACTCCATCAGGAAGACATCTCCGGCCTTAATTTTTTTGGAACTTACTGAAGTGCCATTATCATTCCTGACTTCGGCATTAATGGCTTTCTGAAAAATTCGCGGGATCCTGTTAATGACGAGATTTCCCTTAATGTAAACTTCTGCCTTATAGGAGTTTACATTATTAAGATAATATGGCGCCATCCCTATGGCATATCTCATTATACTGTAAGCCGGATCTTCACCAGAAGCTGTTATCCTGACTTCAGGTATTTCATAAAATTGTACAGGTAGTGCTACATCTTTAGTTATAGTCTGGTCAGTGACAGAAATGTTGTAAAATACCGGAGAAAACCCAAGACTCTGATATATGACCAGATACTTGCCCAGCGGCAGCTTTATCTCGTAATCGCCTTTCGTATTTGCAGTTGTTCCCTGCCTGAGTTCCTGTATATATACAGTAGCATATGGAATAGCTTCCCCAGACTGGCTTGTTATCTTTCCTTTTAGTATTTGTGCTTCGGAAATAAAGGAAAACAGTGTTACAATCGGCAAAAACAGGATTAAACGCTTCATACAGGGCATCAGTTATAAATATGACAGGTTTGTTTTTAAGTCAGTCTTTTTTCCCGGCCACTATTATTACAATCTCGCCTTTTGGCGGATGATTTCTATAGTGTTCTGAAAGAAAAGACAATGAACCTCTCTGATTCTCCTCAAAAACCTTCGTGAGCTCTCTCGAAACGCAGGCTTCTCTTTCCTGCCCGAAATGTTCAACAAGCTCACCGAGAGTTCTTACAAGCCGGTAGGGCGATTCATAAAATATCATTGTCCTGTTCTCTGTTTCCAGCCCGGTCAATCTTTTATTTCTGCCTTTTTTGGGAGGAAGAAATCCTTCAAAGCAAAAACGGTCACATGGCAATCCGGAATTCACCAGGGCAGGTATCAGAGCCGTCGGACCCGGAAGAGTCTCAACCGGAATGCCCTTTTCGAGGCATGTTCTGACAAGTAAAAAACCAGGATCTGAAATACCTGGAGTTCCGGCATCTGAAATCAGTGCGATTTTTGTTCCGGATAATATCCTCGTACATATATATTCAACACTCTTATGCTCGTTGAACATATGGTGTGACTGGAGTGTTGACTTAATTTTATAATGA